>Ga0209150_1000058_pt1 | contig 49308 bp, 44 predicted proteins | sample WorMetTyACAVOLI3_FD_187424 | JGI IMG/M metagenome (GOLD analysis project Ga0209150, IMG submission 187424) | Marine gutless worms symbiont microbial communities from Max Planck institute for Marine Microbiology, Germany - Olavius algarvensis... ... | reverse complement strand
AAATCGACTCTATTCCAGCGACCCAGACTCGAATTCGAAGTACTTAAACGACGACGAAAATGGAAATCCGATTTCCAAATACATCAAGCACAGTTGGCATTATGATTTATTCCGGACAGCAGTGCGCGCAAGCGGGGATCTTGATGCTGTGTTACCCATGTACCCGGTCCTACAAGCTGGAAAGCGCTTTTTACAAGATTCCGATACGTCGGAGCCCCCGGGACCCATAGGGCCTAACCCCGAATGGGCTACATCCCACTTAAGGGTGGATATTTGTCGTTCAGACAAACGGAGCTATTTCTTATCTGTTTGCTATTGTGCCACTTTGCGATTTTGATAGTTGTTTGAGTTTTGATGAAAGAAACAAAATAGCAATTCCGAGAACAAGCCCTGACAGCCCATCTCCGAGGAACACGATAGGAGGAAGACCAAGATATAGTCCGGCAACCAAAGCCAATAAACCGAACAGTATCAAACCAAACGCCCCCAAACTCAACATGGGTCTGGATTCCAGGGGGTTCCTGGCCAAAATTACAAAGAAAACGCCTATCAGACCAAAGACGCCAAATGTAACTTTGAAGAAGTAGACTGCAATTGGCATGCTTGGCAATGACTCAATTCCGAACCAGGAACCAATGCTTTCAATTACCGACCAAGGCAAGAAAATGAAAGGAACCGCAGATAAGCAACCAATCGCTGGGACCCAAAGTACGAATTTTAGAGTTTTCATAATCTACCTCGTTTTGGACAGATAACGCCTCGCATCTGCGTCCCAGCTTCGCTGGGTCCGTCAGCATGCGCGAGTCACATGTCTTTAAGAATAAAAACACATCGAAATATTATCCGGTCGGTTATCGAGATATGCCAGAACTAAAACCATACCAGGAACCCACCGCCTGGATCTGCCTACCTCGCTCGCTGAATAGGCAACACTGAGTTCAAACAATGGTATGTAAAACATTTTTGAACCAAAAGGAGGAAACCAACCAGAATGACCCCACGCGGTTTGTCCTCCCTCATTCAATCTAAATACCCCTAAACCCGACGACGCCCAGCCTCCGCTTTCAAGATTTGAGCCCATTTAGTGAAATTGTGCTGGGGAATCAACCACCTGGCAGCGTCATTTTATGGTACAGATTGCATGTCGATTTGTGGGTCATTTATACCCCTGATTAACTACTCAGTTAATGCGGAATATACGATTGCGGTCGGCGAAATTTAGCGATTACTTGCTGCGAATTGATCTTCGATCCCGTCCAGGGTTTCGTCGAGTGCCTGCCAGGCTAGCAGCACACATTTTTTGCGAGCCGGATGTTGCCGAATCGTCCCGAGAGCGGCGAGGTTTTCGTTTGGGGGCGCCTCATTATCTGGATTACTAAACCATTGCTGCATTCTTGCGATTAGCTGGCGCGCCTGCTGCAGCTCAAGGCCACTGGTGCATTCGGTCATCATCGATGCGGAAGCGAGGCAGATCGAGCAACCGCGGCCACGAAAACGCACCGTTTCAAGCACCCCGTTACTAGAGGCTATGCCGACCTCGATTTCGTCGCCGCAGCGCGGATTACTGCCGCGTTTCACCATGTCCATAGCGTCCAGCTCGCCCTTGTTGCGGGGGTTATGAAAATGGTCAAGCAACACCGCTTTATAAACGCTATCGCTGCTCATCGGTAACCCAAGATTCGTTTTGCGTCCTGGATTGCAGCTACCAGCGCCGCGATATCCTGTTCGTTATTGTACAGATTGAAACTGGCGCGGGCGGTACTCGACACGCCCAGCCGCTGCATTAACGGTTGGCAACAATGGTGGCCGGCGCGAATCGCGACGCCGTGTTCGGCGGCAATTTGGGCGAGGTCGTGGGGATGAATGCCGTCGATGTTAAAAGACAAAATCCCGCTGCTGTCCAAACCGGGGCCCGGTCCATACAGGCGAATGCCGTCGACACTCGACAGCTTTTCGTAGGCCAGTCGCGCCAGTTCCTTTACCCGCTGCTCAATAGCCTGCAGGCCAATGCCGCGCAAATAATCGGCCGCGGCGGCAAAACCGATTGCACCGGCCAGGTTCGGCGATCCCGCTTCGAAGCGCGCGGGCATCTCCGCCCAGCTGCTGTTATCGATGTTTACCTCGTCGACCATACCGCCTCCGAGCAACAGCGGCTCGGTCGCGGCCAGTCGGTCGGTTTTGCCGTATAAAAACCCAATGCCGGTAGGCCCGCACATCTTGTGCGCCGAGGCGACCAGGAAGTCGCAATCGAGGTCTTGTACGTCAAGCGGCATATGTCCGACCGACTGTGCCGCGTCGACCAGTACCGGTATATTTTGTTGTTTTGCGGTTGCGACGATTTCCCCGATCGGATTAATCGTGCCCAACACATTCGACACCTGGGTGATGGCAATTAAGCGGGATTTTTGACCAAACAGGCCCTCCGCTTGCTCCAGGTCAAGCCGACCTTCGCTATCCAGGGGAATAATGCGCAGCCTGCTACCGTGACTCGTGCATACTCGCTGCCAGGGTAGAAAATTGGCATGATGTTCCATCTGGCTCACCCAGATTTCATCGCCGGGCTGCAGATATCGAGCCGCCCAGCCTTGCGCTACGAGGTTGATCGCCTCGGTTGCCGAACGGGTAAATACGATCTGCTCCGCGCCCGCGGCATTGATAAAATTCGCAAGCGTTCGGCGTGACGCCTCGTAATCTTCGCTGGCGCTCTCAGCCAGTGGATAAAGGCCGCGGTGAACCGGTCCATAACCGTGGTTGTAACATTGGCTGATGGATTCGACGACACAAGCGGGTTTTTGAGCACTGGCGGCAGAGTCCAGATAATGCAAAGGCTGCCTGCTAGCTGCGAAGATCGGGAAATCGGCCCGCAGCGACTCGAAATCGATTGCAGCCGGGACTTGCGGCAAGTCTGATTTACGTCGAACCGGTTCCACCAACAGCCGCCTTGGGCGAAGGAACTTCACGGTGTAGCGTATCGCGCATGCGCACACCGCTGGCCGCGCGGCGCACCAGCACGATTTCGCTGATTATGCTCAGCGCAATTTCAGCCGGCGTGCGGGCGCCGATATCGAGACCGCAGGGCGCCATCACGCGCGCGATATCGGCCTCGGAAAATTTCTTGTTGCGCAGATAATCCATCACCAGGCGCGAACGTTTGCGGCTGGCGATCAGGGCAATGTACCTGGCGTCGGATTTAAGCGCGCGCGACATCGATTCGTGATCGCCTTTGTGTTGTGTGGCGATGACGACGAAATCGCCGGCGAGCGGGATTAACTCGCTGTAATCGAGGTCATCGCCTATCAGCCGGGTCGCGTGCGGAAACTTGTCCTCGGTCGCCATGGCGTCGTTGACGATGACCGCAAAGCCCATCAAGTCGGCCAGCAGGCTGATGTGCTCGGCGACTTCGCCATGCCCCATGATCCACACCGACGGTTTTGGGATACTGGGTTCTATATAGACCCGCATATGACCTCCACAAGGCATGCCGGCCCCCAGTACTTCGTCGTCAAGATCGATCTCGATAATATCCGTAGCGCCGCTTGCGATACTTCGCAGTGCCGCGTCACAGGCGCTGGATTCGGCGCAACCGCCACCAACCCAACCGGTAACCACCTTGCCGTGTTGGTCGATCAATGCCTTCGAGCCGGTCTTTGCCGAAGTCGAACCGACCACATCGATTACGGTTGCGACGGCGTAGGCAACATTTTGTTCGCGTATCGCGAGTAGGTGATCGAGAAATTCTTTCGCCATAATTAACTTACCTGCAAACTCATTCTGGAAGAATCGTCGTGTGTCTGCGACTCACAGTAATTTTCGTATTCCTGGGGCGTATCCAGATCGATCACGACACCGGGGCTGGGCATTTCGACCTTGCACACCAGCTCGGGGTTTTTCTCGATAAACTTCCGGCAGCCCAAGTCGCGGCTGCCGTCCAGAATATCGGTGCGGCAACCGTTACTGATAATAATGGGATTTCCGCGGTTACCCTCAAACGTCGGGACGACAACTTCCCCGTCGTAGCGATTCAGATACGCATCAATCAGGTAGTTAATGTCGCCGACGCTCAAGGCTGGCTGGTCGCCCAGAGCGATCATCACGGCATCGTAGTCGTTTTTTAGAGCCGCCAGACCACAGTGCACCGATGTCATCTGACCGGATTCATGGATTTCGTTGCAAACCAGCTGTAGCGGCAGGTCATCCACCAGCGCCCGCGTGCTTGCCTGATCGTAGCCGAGCACGACCACAACTTCGTCGATGCGCGATGCCAGCAATGTTTGCAGGCAATGCCGCAGCAGGGGGACGCCGTCGATCGGCAAATGCAGTTTATTCGGCTTGCCCATGCGTTGCGATGAGCCGGCCGCGAGCACGACCGCTGCAATTTGGGGCCTGGCTTTAGCCACCGCAACAACCCCCGTTGGTTTCGGTGGCTGGCACTCCGGCCGATTGGTCAGCCGCAACCGGCGACATTTTTTTACCACGGCGAACGCGCACCAATTCGGCCAGCACCGACAGCGCGATTTCGGCCGGCGTGACTGCGCCGATCTCGATGCCCGCCGGACTATGGATGCGATCGAGTTGAGCCGAGTCGACGCCGGTTTTCGTAAGGCTGGCTTTTAATCCGGCTATTTTTTTACTGCTGGCGATCATCGCGATATGTGAAGCATTGCTGGCAAGGGCGGCCTTGAGTGCGTCACGGTCATGTTCGCCCTGGGTTGCGATTACGATGAAATCGCCGCTAGCCCCGGAAAAATCCGTTTTCTGATGGACCTCGTCCGGCACATCGCCGGTCTCGAGCCCGGGGCAGGTCAGCGTCACCGTGAAGCCGAGCTGCGCGGCCAGCCGACACAGATTATGTGCCGCCGGGGAATTGCCTAAAACGTTGAGCATCGGTTGCTCGATCATCGGCTCGATAAAAATCACCAGGGTGCCGCCGCTGAGACAGCCGGAGGTATAGTCGACGACCCCTTGCAGTGGCTCCCATTCCCCTTTGGGGCCAACCCGGATCAGGCTCGATTCACCGCTATCCAAGGCGCCGCGGGCGGCTTCGACGACCGCCGGCTGGGCGCAGCCGCCGCCGATCCAGCCTTCGACGATGGCATCCGCGCTCACCAGCGCCTTGTCGCCGGGCTTGCCTGAGGTCGGTGAAATCGCCTGTACCACGGTGGCCAGCGCCAGCGGAGCGCCCTCGCGCTGTAATCCCGCGAAGCAGTCCTCGAGCGATTTGGAATTCAATGCCTTGATCAAGTCTTTCATATTCGATCTATACCCCCGCGAGGTGTTGTTCCAGCTCGCTCAGGCTTGCCAGGTTGTGGGCCGGTGCAAATATATCGATTAGCGGTAAAGCCGCCATTATACACCGGGTGCTGGGACTGTAGTTTTCGAGCCCGAGCAACGGATTTAACCAGATCAGGCGGCGCGTGCGGCGCTTGATGCGCTGCAGCTGAAGGCGCAGGTCCTCCGGTTTGCCGGTGTCGTAACCATCGCTGACGATTATGACGATGCTGCGCGAACCGAGGACGTTGCGGGCATAGTGACGATTAAAGGCTTCCAGCGATTTGTCGATGCGCGTGCCGCCGTCCCAGCCGGCGGAGATCAGCGCCATTTTTTCGCGCAGCTTGCGGCGGCTTGGCTCGCGCATGGATTCGCCGATGTGCACCAGCCGGGTGTGAAAAGCGAACGCGTCGGCGCCCTTGAAAGCGCCTAGAATGCCGCGCGCGAAACGCAGAAACAGGTAACTGTAAACGCTCATCGAACGGCTGACATCGAGCAGCAGTACCAGCTTCGGCGTCTGCCGCCGACGTCGGCGAAAACTCAGCGACAGGGGTAAGCCACCGTAACGCAGGCTGGCGCGAGCGGTACGGCGCATGTCGATTCGTTCTCCGCGCCGGTCGATACGCTGACGCCGCAGCAAGCGTTGACGAATCCGCCTGGCGAGGCGTTCGGCGAGCTCTTCCATGCGCCGCAACTCAGTGGCATCCTGGAGCTGATCGAAATTCCTGGACGTAATCGATTCGGTCGCACTGGCGCCGCCGTGACTCATGTTGCCGTCGCCGGCTCCCACGGCGTCGAGCGCGTTGGCGTCGGGCACGTCGAATAACGCATCGCTGCCTGTATGACGCGATTGTGCCAGTGCTGATTGCCGGGGCGCCTTGCCGCCGATACTGGCCAGGGAATTCTGCCGTGGTTGGTCGCGTTCCCAGTAGGCATCGAACATTGTATCGAAGCGTTCCCAGTCGCTGGCCGAGCAACACATCAGTGCTTTCAATCCCTGCCGCAGCTGGCGCTTGTCGGTGACACCGATGCGCGCTGCGAGGCGTTGCGAATCGACGTTTTCCTGGAGGCCGACGTTGAAATTTTGCGCCCGCGCATAACGCGCAAATCCGGTCAACTGGGCAACCAATTGCCGCTCGGGCTGCAAATCTGTGGCGCCCGGATTCACGATGCCTTAGACACCAGGCGGTGAACGACTTCCTGCGGCATTGCGTCCAGGTCTTCGCGGGTTTTTAGCAAACAACCGAGCGTAGCCACCACCGCATCCGGATTGTCGCCCAGGGATTTCATATCCAGGCGCAATAAAGCGCCGGTCCAGTCCAGCGTCTCGGCAACGCCGGGGACCTTGCGCAAATCCTGTTGGCGCAGCTTTTGCACAAAGGCGACGATTTGTGCGGCGAGATTGGCGCCGACTTCAGGCAGGCGTGCCAGCACGATGCGTAATTCCTTGTCGTAATCCGGGTAGTCGATGTAATGGTAGAGACAGCGACGGCGTAACGCGTCGCTCAGTTCGCGGGTGCCGTTCGAGGTTAAAATCACCAGCGGAATGCTGTTGGCCTCGATGGTGCCGAGTTCGGGGATGCTGATCTGAAAGTCGGACAATACCTCGAGCAGGTAAGCCTCGAATTCTTCATCGGCACGATCGATTTCATCGATCAATAGTACGCTAGGTTGTGCTGCGCTGATCGATTGCAACAGGGGACGCTTCATCAGGTAGGTTTCGCTGAATAACTGCTCCTCGCTAAGGCCTTCTTCATGCAGTATTTCCTGGCGGCGGATCGCCAATAACTGGCGTTGATAGTTCCATTCGTAAACCGCGGTATTGACGTCGAGTCCTTCGTAACACTGCAATCGAATCAGGCTGCGCTCGAAAACCTCGGCGAGGATCTTGCCGACCTCGGTTTTGCCGACGCCGGCGTCGCCTTCGAGCAATAACGGGCGATTCAACTCGCTCATCAGCCACAGGCTGGTGAGCAATGCCGAATCGGCAATGTAGCCCGCGTCCGCGACGCGTGGTCTCATATGGTCGAGGGCCGCTTGCATGGCTTGGCTCAGGCCTTACTCGTGAAAAAGCTTTTAATGAAGCCGATCAAGGCTTGCCAGGCAAACTTGAGGCCGTTGATTTCCCGAACCGGCGGTTCAGGCGCGGGCGCCGCTTGCGCGGTGTCGTCGCTAGCCGCATTCAGCGCCAGCTTGCTACTGAAATTTTCGGCGAACTGGCCGAGAATCTGATCCGAGACTTGGGTCATCATGCGCCCGCCAAAATTGGCCAGCTTGCCATTCACAGTGACTTCGGCATCCCCGGTCAGTTCGGCCGGGCTAGGCCCGCCGGCGCGCAGGCGCGCGGTCAAATCCATGCTGGCGCTGGAACTGCCCTTACTGTCCTGGCCTTTGGCGATGAGGTGGATCCGATGCTCGCCCGGGTCGATTGCCTGGACCGCGATATCACCGTTAAAGGCGACGTGCATCGGGCCGATCTTGACCTTGACGCTGCCTTTGAAATTATTTTCATCGACCGTTTCGGTGATTTCGGCACCCGGCATACAACCCGCCACCTGTTCGATATTTTCCAGCAGTTTCCAGGCCTCGCTAACCGAAGCGTCGAGCGGGAATGCCTTGTTAAGAGTGACTTGCATCTGTCCTACCGGTTTTAACTAATGGGAGATGGCGGCAACCGGTTAGTTGCCGCCATCGGGGCCGAAGTCAGGAATCGAGACCGAGTTCGTGAATGGTTTTCCACACATTATATGCCGTGTGCGGCATATCGATATGAGTCACGCCCCGGTGGGCGAAGGCATCGACAACTGCATTGCTGAAACACGGGATGCCGCCGACATGGGGTGACTCGGCCACGCCCTTGGCGCCGAGCGGGTGATGCGGCGACGGCGTTACCGTGTAGTCGGTTTCCCAGTGCGGGGTTTCGACGAAGGTCGGGATGAAGTAATCCATCAAGGTATTACCCTGCAAGTTGCCGTCCTGGTCGAAACTGATCAGTTGGCCCATCGCGACCGCGAAGGCCTCGTTCAGGCCGCCGTGGATTTGCCCGTCGATGATCATCGGATTGATACGCGTGCCGCAGTCGTCGAGCGCATAGAAACGGCGGATGCTGGTTTCGCCGGTATGACGATCAATATCGACCACGCACAGGTAGATGCCGAAGGGGTAGGTGAAATTGGGTGGATCGTAGTAGTTAACCGTTTCCAGGCCCATCTCCATGCCTGCGGGCACATTGTTGTAAGCCGCCCAGGCCACTTCCTTCATGGTCTTGGCCGCCTCCGGGTTACCCTCGATATGGAACCGGTCGACATCCCATACGACATCTGCGGGACTCACTTCGAGCAAATGCGCGGCAATCTTTTGCGCCTTGGCGCGAATCGTGCGCGCCGCCATCGCGGTCGCCGCACCGCCTACCGGGGTGCTTCTCGAGCCGTAGGTACCGAGACCGTAAGGCGCGGTATCGGTATCGCCTTCCTCGATCTGGATATCGTCGGACGACAGGCCCAGCTCGCTCGCGATAATCTGCGCATAAGTGGTTTCGTGGCCTTGGCCTTGCGTTATCGTACCCATGCGCGCAATCGCGCTGCCGGTGGGATGTACCCGGATCTCGCAGCTGTCGAACATGCCGACGCCGAGCACATCGCAGGCCTTGCTCGGTCCGGCGCCGACGATTTCGGTGAAGGTGCACAGACCGATGCCCATGAGTTCACCGTTGGCGCGTTTCTCCGCCTGCTCCTTGCGCAGGCCCTCGTAATCGCAGGCTTCGAGCACTTTTTCCAGCGCGGGCGCGTAGTTGCCGCTGTCGTATTCCCAACCGAGTGCCGACTGGTACGGAAACTGGTCCGCCTGGATGAAGTTACGCCGGCGGATTTCCGCCTTGTCGATATCGAGTTTCTGCGCGAGCACGTCGATCATGCGCTCGATCAGGTATACCGCCTCGGTGACGCGGAACGAGCAACGGTAGGCCACGCCGCCGGGTGCCTTGTTGGTATACACGCCGTCGACGCGCGCGTAAGCGGTCGGGATGTCGTAGGAGCCGGTACAAATGCTGAACAGACCCGCCGGCCACTTGGTCGGCTGCGCATGCGCGTTGAAGGCGCCGTGATCGGCCAGCGCATGGAAGCGCAGTGCGGTGATGCGACCGTCCTTGTCGGCGGCGAGTTCGCCCACGCCGTGGTAATCGCGCGCAAACGCGGTAGTGGACAGGTTATCGATGCGGCTCTCGATCCATTTGACCGGGCGCCCGAGCACGATCGAAGACACGATCGCGCATACGTAACCCGGGTAGACACCGACCTTGTTGCCGAAACCGCCGCCGATATCGGGCGAGATGATGCGTACCTTGCTCTCGGGGATGCCCGACAGCAGGGTGACTACGGTGCGCACGATGTGCGGCGCCTGCGAGGTTATATGAACCGTAAGCGCGCCGTTGACCTTGTCGAATGACGCGACGCAGCCGCAGGTTTCGAGCGGACTCGGGTGCACGCGCGGGTTCAGAATGTCTTCACGCACGGTAACTTCGGCATTCTCGAAAGCCCGGTCGGTGGCGTCTTTATCGCCCACGTCCCAGGTGAAAATGTGGTTGTTATGGCTACGCTTACCCTGTCCGGCTTCATCCTTGCCAACCAGGTCTTCACGGATGATCGGCGCGTCCGCGTCCATCGCCTTGTGCGGATCGACCAGCGCGGGCAGCTGTTCGTATTCGACTTCCACCAGTTCGGCGCCGTCAGCGGCGATGTAGCGGTCGTCGGCGATGACCATTGCGACTTCCTGCATCTGGAAACAGACTTTTTCGTCGGCCAGCACCGCCTGAGTATCGCCGGCGAGGGTCGGCATCCAGTGTAGCCCCAGCGGTTTCAGGTCTTCCGCGGTAATGACCGCATGCACGCCCGGTAGCGCGAGCGCTTTTTCCGTGTTGATGGAAACGATTTTGGCGTGGGCAAAAGGGCTGCGGACCAATTCACCGCAGAGCATGCCGGGTAGTTTGACATCGTCGACGTAGAGGCCCTTGCCTTGGATGAAGCGCGGGTCTTCTTTACGTTTGCGCGAGCATCCGATGCCCTGCAGTTGATCCTGCCGTTCCATTGTCTCTGGTGCTGCTGACATAATTATTCCCCTCGCTCTATTCGGTTTGCGCGCCGGCATCCGCGTTCAACGCGGCCGCGGCGGCCTGGATGGATTTGACGATATTCTGGTAACCGGTGCAGCGGCACAAATTACCCGCCATGCCGGTGCGAATTTCTTCTTCGCTGGGATTCGGATTTTCCTGCAGGAAGCGATAGCCGCGCATTAACATGCCCGGGGTGCAGAATCCGCATTGCAGGCCGTGCTCATCCATAAAGGCTTGCTGCAACGGGTGCAGTTCGCCGCCGGCTGCCAGTCCTTCGACCGTCATTACGCTCGCGCCCTGCGCCTGAACCGCGAGCAGGGTGCAGGATTTTATCGACTGACCGTCGAGGTCTACGGTGCAGGCGCCGCAATGGCTGGTTTCGCAACCGATGTGGCTGCCGGTCAACTGCAGTTGCTCGCGTAATACGTGAATCAGCAGTTCGCGCGGTTCGACCAGAACATCGACGTCCTGGCCATTCAAGTTAAAACTCACCTGTGTCTTTGCCATGTCTAGTTACCCCCGGCGCGTTGGATCGCCGCTCTGATAGCGCGGCGCGTCATTTCGCCGCCCATATGTGTCTTGTACTCCGCGTCACCGCGCAGATCTTCCGCCGGATCGCATATCTCCATCGCCTTGACCGCGGCCTGGTTGATCAGGTCCTCGTCGATGACCTGGCCCACGAGTGCGGTCTCGGCCGCACTCGCGCGCATTGCGGTCGCGCCCAGGTTGGTTAATGCAATATTTGCGCTCTGACAGGTCTCTCCCGACAGGCTTATAACCACGGCGGCGGCGGCCGTCGCGTAGTCGCCGGTTTTGCGTTTGAGTTTTTGATAACTGGCACCGGTATTGGCAGCCTGAGGTGCAAGCCGGACTCCGGTCAGGATTTCATCGGCTTCCAGCGCAGTAAAAAAAGTGCCGAGGAAAAAATCACTCGCCGCAATCTGGCGCGACCCGTTGGGTCCGACCAAGGTGAAAGTCGCGTCCAGCGCTAGCATCAGTGCCGGGTGGTCGTTACCCGGGTCGCCGTGTGAGATATCGCCACCGATGGTACCGCGATTGCGTACCTGTGGGTCCGCGATCATTCTTGCGGCCTCCGGCAACATCGGGCATTTCTCCGCTAGCAGGGCGGAGGCGATCAATTCGTTTTCGGTGGTCATCGAACCGATCACGATTTCGCCGTTCTCCTCGCGGATTCCTTTGAGAGCATCGATATTTTTAAGGTCGACCAGGTGCTCGGGTTCGGCGAAACGAAGTTTCATCATCGGCAGCAGGCTGTGCCCGCCAGCGAGGATCTTGGCTGCGTCGCCATATTGGCTCAGTAAGGCGATGGCATCATCGACCGAGCCCGGCGCGTGATATGCAAACGACGGGGGTATCATGTGGGCTCCTCCAGCTTAGTTATAGTTTTGTGCAACCGATTATATACGGTTCATCCGAATAAAGAGATCATTTTGAGCGTGCTGCGGCTAAGAGCTGGATCGAATGGCGATAGTCCGCGGTGGCTGGTGCGATCTTGCCCTCGGGTGTCACGGTTTTTCCGTTTGCTAAGGCCAGGGTCCATTCAGAGCAACCCCCGGTTTCGTTGATTAACTGAGGTTTATCTATAAAGTTTTTTTATCAATACGTTACAGCATATTCATAAATCGTGATTGGTAATTTTGTCTCCCATCTCGAGCGGAAATCGAAGGCAAAAATATTTTTCAACAATGACTTGAAATCAAAATAACAAACCCATAAATTTACCGCGCTTACATTCTGTTCATGCCGGGGTATATACCCCGGAAACATTAGAGGAGACTTGGACACTATGCTTACGCGAGCTTCAATTCCAATTTATAAAAAGCCACAAATCTCAAAAAACCATCACTGATTGCCCCGAATTTAACTGGAGGTGTTGCATGCGTCCATTTGATTACTTACCGGGTCAATCCAGGACCGTTTTCCGTCACAAGAAGAGGGCTGCGGTTTCCCCTGACGACGGCATTACCCGCTTCTCGATCCTTTCTGCCCTCTATTTGCGGCTGCGGCCAGAGGCGCTGATCCGATCGTGTTTATACAGATTGAAAATTAACCACTCACCGAGGAGTATCCATGATTAAGATCGAAAATCTTACGCGTGCCTATGATGACTTTCTGGCGGTTAACGACGTCAGCTTTAGCATCGATAAAGGCGAGATTGCCGGGCTGTTGGGCCATAACGGCGCCGGAAAAACCACTATCATGAAAATGATCAGCGGATACCTCGAGCCCGGTTCGGGACGCATCGAGATCAACGGTATGGACATTGCCCTGCATCGTACCGAGGTGCAACGCTCGATCGGGTACCTGCCCGGATCATTACCGGTTTATCCGGAAATGAGCGTAGCGGATTATCTCGACTACGCGGCCAAACTTAAAGGCCTCGGCACGCTGCCGGCACGGGATGAAATCCGCCGCGTGATCGGGGCCACCGATATCGGCGCCAAGTTGTTGGCGCCGATCGCGACGTTGTCGCGGGGTTACAAACAACGCCTCGGAGTGGCTCAGGCGATCCTCGGCGATCCTCGGCTGCTAATCCTCGACGAACCCACCAATGGCCTCGATCCGACGCAAACGCAGCACATGCGCGATTTGATCAGGGAACTCGCGCAGGATGCCACCGTAATTCTCTCCACCCATATCATGCAGGAGGTCGATGCCCTGTGCGACCGGGCTCTGATCCTGCGTTCGGGCGAACTCGCGCTGGACTCAAAGCTCGAGGATTTGCGTCGCAGCAACCATCTGCTCATTCGCAGCGACATCGCGTTCGAATCGGTGCGCGATCTTTTGCTTGCGCTCGACGGCGTCGAGGACCTGGCTTTGCGGGATGACAATCGCTATCTCCTGACGCTCGAGGAACAGGGTGACGCGGATGCAATCGGCAACCGGGTTGCCCGGGCCCTGGTTGAAAACGACCATGGCCTGTTCGAATTGACCCGTGAACGGCGCGATCTCGAAAGCGTGTTTCGCGAAGTCAACGAACAGGTTCAAACGGAGGTGCGCCATGCTGCTTGATAACACCATGCGGCGTATCGCCGCCAAGGAACTGACCCTGTTCTTCGCTTCTCCGGCGGCCTATCTCTTTCTCGCTGCCTTTGCCGCGGTAACGCTGTTTATTTTCTTCTGAGGCGAAACCTTCTTCGCGCGCAATATCTCCGATATCCGGCCGTTGTTCGAATGGATGCCGCTACTACTGGTGTTCCTGACCAGCGCATTGACCATGCGCATGTGGAGCGAGGAACGTCGCAGCGGCACACTCGAACACGTGCTCACCCAGCCGGTCGGCATCTGGCGCTTCGTGCTGGCTAAGTTCCTGGCCTGTTTTGCGCTGTTGGCGATTGCGCTGGCGATGACACTGACCTTGCCGTTCACGGTGGCCTTCATCGGCGACCTCGACTGGGGGCCGGTATGGAGCGGATATCTCGCCACCCTGTTGCTCGGCGGCGCCTACCTCGCCGTCGGCCTGTTCGTCTCGGCGCGCAGCGACAACCAGATTGTCAGCCTGATTAGCGCGACCGCGGTCTGCGGATTGTTATACCTGATCGGCGCGCCGGCGTTGACCGACTTCTTCGGCAACCGGGCCGGTGAATGGCTGCGTGCGCTCGGTACCGGAGCCCGTTTCGACGACATCACGCGCGGTGTCATCGATTTGCGCGACTTTGTCTATTTTTTGAGCCTGATCGCAATTTTTCTGACCCTGAATACCTTCAGCCTCGAACGCGAACGCTGGGCGGCGACCGGTGACAAGTCTCATCACCGGGCCTGGCGCTTCGGCACGGCACTGCTGGTCGCCAACGCGCTGGCGATCAATCTGTGGCTGGGCCAGATCAACATGCTGCGTCTCGATACCACCGAGGGCAGGCTTTACTCGATATCCGAAGTCACCCGCGGATACCTCGCACAATTGCGGGAGCCGCTGTTGATTCGCGGTTACTTCAGCGCCAAGACTCATCCGTTGCTGGCGCCGCTGGTGCCGCAAATGCGCGACCTGATTAGCGAGTACGAGGTGGCCGGCGACGACCGCGTGCGCGTCGAATTCATCGACCCGATCAGCAATCCCGAGATCGAAGAGCAGGCCAACCAGAAGTACGGAATCGAACCGGTACCCTTCCGGATCGCCGATCGGCACCAGGCGTCGCTGGTGAATTCTTATTTCAACGTGCTGGTTCAGTACGGCGACGAGTACGAAGTGCTGGGGTTCCGCGACCTGATCGAGCTGCGTGCGCAACATGACACGGACCTGGACGTGCGTCTGCGTAATCCCGAGTACGACATCACGCGCGCGGTTAAAAAGGTCTTGCTGGCCTACCAGTCGCAGGGCAAGCTGTTCGATACCGCCAAGGGCGAGCTGTTGTTTACCGCCTATATTTCCGCGGATGAAAAACTGCCGCAGGAACTTAAAAATTTCAGGGTCGAACTCGGCAAGGCACTTGACGAGGTCAAAGCTGACGCCAACGGCCGTTTCAAGGTCGAGTTTGTCGACCCCGATGTCAATAATGGGGAGGTCGCCGATCAAATTCTCAACGACTTCGGCTTCAGGCCGATGGCGGCAAGCCTGTTCGACAGCAAGCGGTTTTACTTTCACTTGACGCTGCGTAAGGACGACCTGGTGATACAAATTCCGCTCGGAGATTTGACTGCAAGCAGTTTCGAACTGGCGCTCGAATCGGGAATAAAACGTTTCGCCAGTGGTTTTACCAAGACGGTTGCACTCGCGACGCCCGGGATCGACCCGCAGCTGGCGCAATACGGTATGAGCGGTCCACGCTTTACCCGGCTGGAACAGGCGATCGGAAGCGAGCTCAATATCAAAAGAGAGGATCTTTCCGATGGCGGCATCGACGGGGAAGCGGACATCTTGCTGCTCGCCGCGCCCCGAAATCTCGATGAAAAACAGCTGTTCGCGGTCGATCAGTTCCTGATGCGCGGCGGCACCGTAGTCGCCGCAACTTCTCCGTTCAGCGCCGCCCTGAGCCGGGATCGCATGAATCTCGCACCTCACGAAAGCGGACTGGCCGAATGGCTGCAGCATCACGGCCTGCAAATCGAAAAACAATTGGTTATGGATCCGCAAAACAGCGCCTTTCCACTGCCGGTTACGCGACGTGTCGGTTCGCTGCGTTTTCAGGAAATGCGCATGATCGACTACCCCTACTTCGCCGACCTGCGTGGCGATGGCCTGAACCAGGATAACCCGATTACCGGCGGCCTCAATCAACTCAGCATGGCCTGGGCATCGCCGATCACGGTGGACCGCGAAAAAAACGCCGAGCGTGAAATCACCGAACTGCTGCACAGCTCGGATGATTCCTGGCTGTCGGGCTCGCTCGATATCATGCCGAAGATCGATGCCGCAGGTAAAAGTATCGCTTACCGGCCATCCGGCGAACAGGGGCGGCAACTGCTCGGCGCCATCGCGCAAGGCCGCTTCGATTCATTTTTCGCCGGCGAGGAATCGCCATTGCTGAACCCCGACGAAGGGTCCGAAGCAAAGGATGGCGAGGTCGAAGCGAAAGAATCCGTCATCAGCGGCGTAATCGAACGTTCGCCGGAATCGGCGCGCATCATCCTGTTCGCATCGAACGATTTTCTCAACGACCAGGTGATGCAGCTCGCCAGCGGCATTAGCGGTACCGAATATCTGGGCGGAACCCAGTTGATTACCAACACCGTCGACTGGTCGCTGGAAGATCAGAGCCTGCTCGGCATCCGCTCGCGCGGCCATTTCAACCGCAGCTTGCCACCCATGGGACAGGACCAGCGACTCTTTTGGGAGAGCGGCAACTACGTGCTGGCCATTGCCATCCTGTTGGCCCTGGCGGCGGTTCAGCATTATTACCGTCGCAATAAAGCGAAACGTTACTTTAACGAATTAACGGTTTAAAGGAGATTGCCATGAATCGTTTTAATCAAATACTCATTGTTGCGCTGGCGGTTCAACTAGTCCTCGCCGGCGGTATCTACTTCGGCGGCAAGCCGATGGCCACCGACCAAATCCGGACAGCCTTGCTCGATACCGATCCGGCGCAGGTCAATCGTATTAGCATCGTCGGCGAAGACGGCAAGCAGGCGGTGTTGAGCAAAACCGACGATCGTTGGCAACTGCCCGAGTATCACCAGCTGCCGGCCAATGAAAGCAAAGTGCAGCAGGCCCTGGACGCGCTCGCCTCCAGCAACCGGGGCTGGCCGGTCGCGACCACCGATTCCGGGCGTGAGCGTTTCAAGGTGTTGGATGACAAGTTTGACAAGAAGATCATCCTGGAGGGAGCCGAGGAATCCCCGCAAACGCTGTATCTGGGCACTTCGCCCGGTTATCGCCAGGTGCACACGCGCCTTGCCGGCGAGGACGAGGTCTACGCGGTCAAGCTCAACGGTTACGACTTGGCGCCGCAGTCCGACGCCTGGCTGGATAAGACCCTGCTGCAACCTGATGGCGAGATAACAAGCCTTAAGGGTCCGGACTTTGAGTTGCAGAAGACTGACGGAGCCTGGAAATCGAGTGCGGGCGTAGGGGAGGTCGATAGCGAAGAGCTTGCGAAAGTCACCGGCACCCTGGCGCGGCTCAGGGTAAGCGCGGTCGCGAACGAGCCCGCCGCTAACGTCGACTATGAATTGACGCTGAAATCCGCTGATAACACCCTCACCTACCTTTTTTTCAAGGCGGACGAGAATCACTATGTCACCCGCGACGACTATACCCAGTCCTTCGAAATCAATCAGGCCGATTACGAAAAAATCGTCAAGCAGACTGCAACCCGGCTAATCCAGGAAATCGGGGATGGGAGCGAGACTTCCGCTGCCTCAGTCCGCGACGACACGAAAATTTTGGACACGAGTAAAACAAGCGAGGAGGTGATGCGTAACGAAGATGGCTAACGCCAGCACAGCTTGAGCTCTCCTGACCGGGCGTTGGCTAATCCCGGCAATTTTGCACAAAAAACGATGGTATTAGGCTGAGCAGGATCAACTCTATTGACTTGAAAGACGCGCAAAATATTACTTGTACATGCGTCCTTATTTCAAAGCGACACATATTTTATTGCATTTATAGAGGAAATCGACATGAACATAGAAAAGCTTAAACCCTGGAACTGGTTCAAACATGAAGCAGCCGGAAACGGCGGCGGGCAGCCTGTCCCCGTCAGCCGAGCCCAGGCCGAGAGTCTTCCAACCAGCGGTGCGGGATCTCTGATGAGCCTGCATCGTGAAATGGATCGCTGGTTCGAGGATGCATTCAAATCGTTAGCCATGCCTTCATTCCCCTCGAGGCTTGAATCGGCAGGCGAAGCGGGTTCGAAACTACCCGGCTTTTATCGGCCGCAAATTGATGTATCCGGTGACAATAATTGTTACGAAATCAGCATCGACGTCCCTGGAATGGCCGAGTCCAATCTGTCCTTGGAAGTAAAGGATGACCTGTTGATCATCAAGGGCGAAAAAGAGGAACGTAGCGAAGACAAGGACAAACATTACTACCGTGTGGAGCGCAGCTATGGCTCGTTTCAACGGACCTTGTCGTTACCCGATGACGCCAATGCCGACGAAATCAAGGCAAACCTCGATAAGGGTGTGTTAAGGCTGGAAATTCCTCGCCGAGCGATCGCGGAGCAGGAGGTCAAACGTATATCGATCGCATCTTAAGGAAAACCCTGGCCGGCTGCTGAGCAGCCGGCCTTTTAGTGCTACCAACCGCAAAGGACTACTCGAAAATGAATAATATCAAGAGTTTATGGGTTCTGTTGCTGCTGCCGGCATTGATTCTTGCTCCGGCATATGCAGTTTTGCCAAGCGTCACGGCGCAGGGCGAGCCGTTCCCCACGCTGGCGCCGATGCTCAAGCAAGTCAACTCGGCTGTCGTCAACATTTCAACCTACTCCAAGCGCGAATCCCAGTACAATCCGCTTTTGAACGATCCGTTTTTCCGACGTTTCTTCGATCTACCCGAGCCGCCCGGCTCCGGGGAACAGATACCCGAAAGACGCCGGCAAAGCGCCGGGTCCGGCGTTATTGTCGATGCCGATGACGGTATCGTGATGACCAATTACCACGTCATCAGAAATGCAGACGAAGTACATGTATCGCTTATTGACGGGCGCAATCTAGGCGCCGAGGTAGTGGGCACGGATCCCCAGCTTGATGTCGCCATTTTGCGCGTCGATGCAAAAGACCTGACCGAGGTGCAATTCGCGGATTCGAGCCTGCTCGAGGTCGGCGATTTCGTGGTGGCCATCGGCAATCCTTTCGGCCTCGGTCAAACGGTGACAACCGGCGTGGTCAGTGCCTTGGGCCGAAGCGGGCTCGGTATCGAAGGATATGAGAATTTCATTCAAACCGATGCCTCGATCAATCCGGGCAACTCGGGGGGTGCGCTGGTGAATCTGGCGGGTGAACTGGTGGGAATCAATACCGCGATTATATCGCCGGCGGGCGGTAATGTCGGTATCGGGTTTGCGATACCGGTAAACATGGCAAAAGCCAGCATGCGGCAGATAATCGAGTACGGCGAGGTCAAGCGCGGGCAAATCGGCGTTGGCATACAGGATATTACTCCGGATCTGCGAGAGGCGTTCGATCTGAAAAAGGGGCAGTTTGGGGTCCTGGTTACCAATGTCTTCGAAGATTCTCCAGCCGCCCGCGCCGGTATCGAATCGGGTGATATTATCATCGAGGCTGACGGCAAAACGACCCGCTCTACTGCCCAGCTACGCAGTCGAATCGGTGTCAAGGAAATTGGTGAGGAGGTGCGCCTCTCAATCTTACGTAACGGTGAACCAATGCAACTGACGGTCAAGATCGGCGCTGCTATATCTCAACAAAAGCAGGCCGAAAATCTTGCCCCGCTTCTGCAAGGGCTGCGAGTCGAGAACAACCCGGATGGCGACGGCGTACTGGTCGTGGCAGTAGCACCCAATTCGCCAGCCGCTTATAGTGGATTGCGAGCTGGAGATGTGATTGTGGGAGCCAATAAGCGCAAAGTGTATGACATCGAATCGTTTAAGGCTGCACTGCAACGAAGCAAGTCATCCGTGTTGCTCCGAGTCGATCGTAATGGCGGTTCGTTGTTTATCGTTATTAGATAAGTGAAATTAACGAGATAAACCCCACACTTATGTGTGGGGTTTATAACCCTAGACACCTACTTTTTTTTGGTTATTCGCCTTTGGTGGAAATCTTTTATTTGTATGGAGTGTTTCCAGGGAGCGAATCGAATTTGCAAAACAATGGAAAGCCGAATTATCTCGTCTTAGAGCAAACTAGGGCCTCATACATACACATAGTTGTTTAAAATCTCCAATGTCTTTAGGGTGCCTAGCTTATGACCTATTATTTGAATTTCGTTCTATTTGACAATGTTATAATATATATTATAATTTTCTCTGTTTAACAAATGTTACCAGGATTCTGGATATGCACGCTTTAAAACTTCGTAAAATTGGCAGTTCTACTGGAGTTATTCTTCCTAAAGAGCTATTGGATAGCCTTCATCTTCAAGAGGGAGATCAGTTATTTGCAGATTACAATCTAAATGGCTTGCTGCTAACGCCTTATGACCCTGAGTTCGAAGAAACAATGCAAGCATTTGAGCGTACACGCAAGAAGTATCGAAATGCTTTGCATCAGCTCGCGAAATAGTGGCCAAATGGATTCCAGAATCCGCAATTGTTGCCATGCACGGACAGCTAATGGCTGAACATGGAGGTTTGGCCGGACCAATAGATCAAGATAAATTGAATTCAACTTTAGCTCGCCCACAGAACTTGGAAGCATACTCAACCTCATCTCCTTCTTTATTTGAATTGGCCGCGGCATATGGTTTCGGTTTTGCAAAAAACCACTGTTTTGCAGACGGCAATAAAAGAATAGCTTTATCCGCAATAGATGTTTTCTTAATCCGAAACGGATTTGAACTAGCTGCTGGGGAAGCAGAAGCAGCCTCCATAATCCAGGGGTTGGCTGCTGGAGAGATGAGTGAGCCAGAATTAGCTGCCTGGATAGAAGCTTACTCACAAGAATTCGATATGTCTTAAGTAATTCAAATGAGATAATCGCTGTCTTGATGTCCAGTTCCCGCTTTATTCCGGCGGCGATTCATAATGACTGACCGGACCAGCGATCGAGCCGGGCGCAAAGCAGGCCGACCAGCATGCGCAGTAATATCGTGAAGCCGCAAAGTGTAATCAGGGCGGCACACATTAAATCGATTTTTACCCGGCCGTTGGCTAGCAACATCAGATAACCGAGCCCCTGCGAAGCGCCGACCCACTCGCCGATAATGGCGCCGATCGGCGCATAGACGGCGGCCAGGCGCAGACCCGAGGAAAGCGCCGGTAGGGCCGCGGGTAGGCGCACATAAAACAGGATTCGCAAGCCGCTAGCCTGCATGCTTTGCGCGAGGTCCAGATACCCGCCGGGCGTCGCCCGCAATCCATCGAAAAATGTCGAGGTAACCGGGAAGTAGATAATCAATATCGTCATGGCGATTTTCGAACCCAGCCCGTAGCCAAGCCACAGGATCAGTATCGGCGCCAGTGCAAATACCGGTACCGTTTGGCTTAATACCAGAATCGGCATGAAAAAACGCCGTGCAAACGGCGAGATCATCAGGTACAAGGCGCTGATAGCGCCCAGAACAACCCCGAAAATCATACCCAGAATTACTTCGATCGCAGTGACTCGGGCATGCCACGCAATTAGGAGCAGATTGTCCGCCAGCGCGGCCGCGACCGCGAGCGGGCCGGGAAGAATGTAGTGCGGCACGCCGGTTAGCCATACGATAGTCTGCCATAAGCCAAGGATAAGCAGGATAGAGGCGGCAAAATCGCGCAACGGGGTTGTCCCTTCATCAGACATGCGCGCCGGCTCGGATTGTTTTTTGTCGCCGCCGCTCACGAATTAAGCGCCAGCAATAACTCCGCCTGGGCGGATAGCGTTGCACGGTGGTTGACCGCGCGGGCCGGCGGAGATTGCGGTAGCGGGTGGGGCGAGACACCGGACTTGTCCATGACAAAAAGCCGGTGCGACAAGCGGATGGCTTCGGTGGGATCGTGGGTTACCAGCAACACTGTTTTACCCGCGAGCGCTTCGAATGCCAGCGCCTGCATTTCGCTGCGTGTTTTTGCATCCAGCGCCGAGAAAGGTTCGTCGAGTAAAACAATGGGTTTGTTTTCCATCAGAGTCCTCGCCAGGGCGGTTCTTTGTCGCATGCCGCCCGACAATTCATGCATGCGTTTATGGGTATGTTTCGATAAACCTACCTGCTCGATCAATGCATCGGCGCGTTCCAGGTTGCCGGCTTCGCCTCTTAAACGTGAGTCCAGCATGACGTTGCCGCGCAGCGTGAGCCAGGGAAACAGTAAATCCGTTTGCCCCATATAGGCGATGAGCGATTGCGCGGCCATGCCGTTACCGGCGGTTATTTTGCCTTCGAATTCACCACCCGTCCGCAGGCCCGCGAATAACCGCAACAACGTCGACTTGCCGATTCCCGAGGAACCCAGTAAACAAGTCCACTGCGCCGGCGCCACTTCAAACGGTAGATTGCTAAACAGCGTTTGATCGCCGAGATAAAAACTACCCGCAAGCTTCAGGCCTATAGCCATCGGGTTATGCCGTGTTACCCAGGCGAATACCCATGGACCAGAAATCGACCTCTAACCGGGTTGCGGTATTAAAGCTGCGACACAAAGCGGGCCAGCGTGGGTTCGCCTGTGGATCCGTCCCCAGTTTTGCCAACGCGACCTGCTCGATCAACTCAGCTACCGCATGGCAAGCCGCGACGTAATCCGCAGATGCATAGCAATCGATCCACTCCCGGTACAGGCGTGGCGCGGCGCTGCAGTCATCGAGTTTTGCACCGATCTCGGCGTAGCCAAAAACGCAAGGCGCCAGCGCCGCCAGTAAATCGAGTAAATCGCCGCTTAAACCGGCATCCATGACGTAGCGCGTATAAGCCACATTCTCGGCTGCCTCCTCCGCGTCCAGCAGGGATTGTTCGGAAATACCCTCGCGTTCACAGACACCGACATGCAGCTGAATTTCTTCATTGATCAACGTGTTGACGGTGGCTGCCGCCAGGCGCATTTGGCCGATATTGTCGGATTTCACCAGCGCCAAAGCCCAGGCCCGCGAGTAATGTAACAGGTAGATATAATCCTGAACCAGGTAGGCTATAAAAGCGGCTCGCGGCAGGTCGCCCGAACCCAGGCCGACGACAAATTCGTGCTCGACATACCCTTGCCAGGTTTCACCCGCCGCGGCGCGCCAGGCCGCGAAAGTTTTCGAACCGAAATCATTCATGGCCGGGCGCCGAGACATCGAGCGCGATTTTATCCGTGGTGAAGGTTTTGTCGATCAAGCCGGCGTCTTTGAGAAAGGCCTCCATGCGCTGGTAGCGTCCTGCGTCGAGGGCGGCCGGGCGCAAGGCGAAACGGGGAAGGGTATCGCGCCAGGCGAGCCGGTTGAGTTCATCCTGCAATTCCTTCGCGGTGGCGGAAAACATAGCCCAGCTCTCCTCCGGGTGATTGATGATGAACTGTGTCGCCTTTTCGGTCGCGGCGAGAAAACGTCCAATCTTATCTTTGTCCATGCCCTTGGGATTGGCCACGTAAATCAATTCGTCGTAGGCCGGCAGACCCTCTTCTTCGAGGTAAAAACACCGCCCCCCGACACCCTCGATTTTCATTTGATTCAACTCGAAATTGCGAAAAGCCCCGATGACCGCGTCAACCTGCTTCGACATTAACGACGGCGACATAGACCAGTTCACATTCACCAGCTCGACGTCATTCATGCCCAGACCATGGGGTTTCAGGATCGCGCCCAACAGGGCTTCTTCGACGCCGGCGACCGAAAATCCGACCTTCATGCCGGCCAGATCGGCGACGCTTTTAATCGGCCCGTCCGCCAGCACCAGCAGGCAGTTCAATGGCGTTGCCACCAGCGTGCCCACCCGCACCAGCGGCAGGCCTGCGTGTACCTGTAAATGCAGTTGAGGTTGATAAGATACGGCGATGTCGGCCTCGCCTGCCGCGACTAGCTTGGGCGGATCGGCGGGATCGGCCGGAGGGATGATCTCGATTTCGAGACCCGCGTCTTTAAAATATCCCTTTTCCCGGGCAATGATTATTGGGCCGTGATCCGGATTGACGAACCAGTCGAGTATCAGGGTCAGCTTGTCGTCGGCCAAAGATTGAACAGGCAAGCTTAGCAGCAGTAACAGATACAGATTTTTCATTTTTTCCTTGCACAATATTTTATAAATCGGATGGCCATTCAGGTTTTACGATAAGCCGACGTTGAGGCTATCCAATGCCTAACCCGGGCTTCGGGGTCGGCATTTAAGGTAATATCGGTTACGACCGAGACGCTATCGGCGCCGGCTCGAAGCACGCCCTGCGCCCGCTCGAGATCGATGCCGCCGATGCCCACCAGCGGTATGTTGCCGATCCGTTTTTTCCGCCGGCCGACTTCGCCCAAGCCCTGGGGCGCCCACGGCATTTTTTCAGGATGGTCGGGTAAACCGGGCCCAGGGCGACGTAGTCCGGCGTCAGCGATAAAGCACGCTCCAATTCCGCGTCGCTATGAGTGCTAATTCCAATCCCGATCCCCGCCGCCTTAATCGCCGGGACATCTGCGGCCTCCAGGTCTGCCTGCCCCAGGTGGATAAAATCGCAACCGAGATCGAGGGCCAGTTGCCAGTAATCGTTGATCACCAGTTGGCAGCCGAATCGAGCGCATAGCGATTTGGCGGTTTGGATTTCTGTACGCAGCTCGCAGTCCGGCTGGTCTTTGATACGTAACTGCAACAGCTTTATACCGAGCGGCAATAAAGCGGCAAGCCATCGGCTGTGATCGAAAATGGGATAAAAAGGGTCTAGCTTCACGTTAGAAATGCCTTGCCTATTTCGGGGGTCGACGGCGCCGCCATATCGCTCATTTCAATTGGGTCGGCATGAAACGCCGCCTGCCCGGCCGCCACCGCATCGGCAAAGGCTTTTGCCATGGCGACCGGGTCGCCCGCTTTCGCTACGGCGGTATTGAGCAGCACCGCATCGCAACCCATTTCCATGGCTTGCGCGGCTTGCGACGGCAATCCGATGCCGGCATCGACGACAATCGGTACTCCTTTGAAATGTGCGCGTAAACTCTTCAGGCCGTAGGGGTTGTTCAAGCCACGGCCCGTGCCGATCGGCGCGCCCCAGGGCATCAGAACCTCGCATCCGACCTGTAGTAATTTATCCGCTATGACGAGGTCTTCGGTGGTATAGGGGAATACTTCAAACCCTTCGTTGCAGAGAATGCGCGCGGCCTCTATCAGACCGAGCACGTCGGGCTGCAGGGTGTCGGAGTTGCCGATAACCTCCAGCTTGATCCAGCGGGTTGCAAACACTTCCCGCGCCAGTTGGGCGGTTGTTACCGCTTCTTTAACCGAGTAGCAACCGGCCGTGTTCGGCAATACTTTTACCGGCAAGTCCGTGATCAATTCCCAGAAACTCCGGCCTGCTTGGCCTCCGCCTGCCTCGCGCCTGAGCGACGCGGTCACGACTTCAACCCGGGATGCCCTAATGGCTGCGGCAAGTACGGCCGGAGACGGATACTGAGCCGTACCGAGCAATAAGGGGTTAGTCAAATTGACGCCATAATAAGGAAACCATGATTAGCCCCCCGCCGATCGGGGCGACAATTTCGATCCGGTCGCCTGGCGTCAATTCGGTTTTGCTGCGATCCTGGCGATGAACAATGCAGCCATTCAAAGTGGTTGCGATTGCCGGGTGCCGATAATCCTTTTCGATCAGGAGCTGCGCGAGCGTGGTCGCTTCGATATCGCAGATCTCGCCGTTTAACAGGATGCGCATGACTCAAGCTCGCTGAATAATTGCTCGTTCAAGATGGCGTCGGCGGCCTGTCGAGCCATGGCGGGGCCCAGCAGGAATCCGTGACGAAATAAACCATTCACAAAAATAATATTGTCTTTGCGGTAAAGCCGGGGCAGGTTGTCGGCATAGGCGGGACGCAGATCGACCCCGGCTTCGACTATCTCGGCTTCCGCGAACGCCGGGTGCAAGGCATAGGCGGCGCTGAGCAATTCGAGCATCGAACGCGCGGTAACCGAGCCTCTGCGCTCGCTCTCGATCATGGTCGCTCCCAACATGAACAGATTATCCTCGCGCGGGACGACGTAGGTCGGATACCGCAGATGCACCAGCCGCACGGGTCTGCTAAGCGAAATTTCCGCGGTTTCCAGAATCAGCATTTCGCCTTTCACGCCGCGCAGTTCGGGCAGCCGATCCCTGGCGCTGAAACCGCGGCAGTCGATTACCCGGCCGCAATCGCAATCCTCGGCTTGAAGCTCCGTGTTAAATTGAATTTCGACGCCACGCTCGAGTAAATAAGCCGCCAGCTGATGCATCGCCCGACGCGGGTCCAGGTGGGCTTCTCGCGGGTAAAACAAACCTCTTTCAAAGCGATCCGCGAGCTCTGGTTCGAGCCTGCCGATGGCGTTGGCATCGAGCCATTGATGATGCCTGGTAAGGCGCGCAAAACGCTCGATATCGCGCTTATCCCGCTGCATCGACAACACCAGGCTGCCGCATTTTTGAAAACCGTCGATGTGCATATCCCACCAGCCCTGGGCTTCCACGCCGAAATCGGCCACCGGCTGCTCGGCGGATTCGCGTTCGCACCAGGGTGCGATCATGCCGCCGGCGTACCAGGAACAGGCCGCCTCGCCCAGCTGGGCGGAGCGTTCGTAAAGCGCGACCGATATACCGCGATCGCACAATTCACAAGCACAGGTTAAACCGGCCACACCGGCGCCTATAATAGCCACCTTCACCGGTTTACCATTGCCGGTGAAAGTGGTGCACGGGGCCATGCCCCTGCCCGATTTGCAGGTTGTCGGCCGCCTTGATCGACGCTTGTAGATAGCTATGCGCACGTTTCACCGATTCGTGCAGGGGCAGGCCGTTAGCGAGAAAAGCGGCTATCGACGCCGATAGCGTGCAACCGCTGCCGTGGGTATTCCTGGTATCGATTCTCGCAGCCCGATAACTTTCGACCGGGTTTGATCGGGTAACGAGCAAATCGATGCATTCGCTGCCGCGGCCGTGCCCGCCCTTCACCAACACGGCGCTCGTGCCCAGTTCCAGCAATGCCTGACCCTGCGCCAGCATCGATGCCTGATCGGTTGCCAAGCCGCAACCGAGTAGCTGCGCCGCTTCGGGTAGGTTCGGTGTTATCAGCGATGCCCGCGGCAGCAAGTCCGACTTCAAACTTTCGATGGCGGATTGCTGGAGCAGCAGGTCACCCGATTTAGCCACCATCACCGGGTCGACCACAATCGCGCGCTCAAAATCGGTGAGCGCATTGCAAACCGTTTGAATAATGTCCGCCGAAGACAGCATGCCGATCTTGATGACGTCGACCTCGAGGTCATCCAGCACGGCTCGAATCTGGGCAAATACCACGTCGACCGGAATTTCATGGACCGCCGTAACGGAACGAGTGTTTTGCGCGGTAATTGCCGTGATTACGCTGGCGCCGTAAGCGCCGAGGGCCGAAAACGCTTTTAGATCCGCTTGTATGCCGGCGCCGCCGCTACTGTCGGAGCCGGCGATGGTTAAGGCGATAGAAGTGGTATCAGGGGCTGTGTTACTGCGGGTTGGCAATTCCGATTCCTCGTTGTTTAAGCAAAAGAATCAGAACTATCGAAAAACATCAGTCACCGTTTCCTTCGCCGGCATTATCCGGGGCAGGTTCAATGGGTTGACTCGCGTCTCTCAGCCTTACGGCGCCCCAAGGTGCGTGAACAGTAACAATTAAGCGGGGGCCTTGCAACAGGTCCGCGCCGGTCGTTCAATCGATGAGCTGCAAACAAGCAATCACCGTGAGGCTCGCGTTTCAGCTCCCCAGGAAAACTTTTTTCACCATGTCGTTATCGATAAGATCTTCGGCATCGCCGGTAATGACCAGTCTGCCGCTTTCCAGAACATACCCCCGGTCCGCCATACTCAAAGCCAGCCTGACGTTTTGCTCGACAAACAGGATCGAGATGCCCTCGGCGACTATATTTTTGAATATTCCGATCAAATCTTTTACCACCATCGGAGATAGCCCCAGGAATGGTTCATCGACCATCAGCAGTCTGGGCAAGCCCATCAAGCCGCGCGCGATCGCCAGCATTTGCTGCTCGCCCCCGGACATGGTATGCGCCAATTGATTCGAGCGAGCTGCCAACTTGGGGAACATCCGGTAAACCTTTGACAGGGATTGCTGGCGGGATTGTTTGGCTTGTTGATGCCAGGCGCCGAGAAACAGGTTTTGCAGCACGGTCAAGTGAGGAAAAACTCTGCGCCGCTCGAGCACATGGGATATCCCCATAGCGGTTCGCTGAAATGTGGGTCGGTCGCTAATGCGTTCCCGGTCGAAATAAATATCGCCGGTCTTGTGATCGATCAGGTTGCTTATCGTATTCAGGATAGTGCTCTTGCCCGATCCATTCGGTCCGAGCAGCGCGACCATTTCTCCTGTCTTTACCGATAACGACAAGTCCCAGATCACCTGGAAATCGTCGTACAGGACGTCGATATTCTTGATATCAAGCAACATCGACCCGTCCCAGATAGGCATCGATTACCTGCTCATTGTTTTGTATATCCTTAGGTTTGCCGTAAGCAATATTCTGTCCCTGGTCGAGCGCCAGAATATTATCGGAAATCTCCATGATGATATTGATGTTGTGTTCGATCGTGGCGATGGTGACGCCCGATGCTTTCATTTTAAGAATCAGTTCCACCAATCCGGGAATGGTTTTCTGGTCGACGCCGCCGGTCACTTCGTCCATCAATAACAATTTCGGTTCAATCGCCATGGCCCTGGCGAGTTCGAGCCGCTTGCGCTGGCCGGTCGATAGCTCGCGCGCAAAATGATGCCTTTTTTCGATCAGGTCGACAAAATCGATGATTTCCAGCGCCTTGTCGCGCGCCGCCTTGATGTCGGTTTCTTTAGCGAAAGCGCCGATCATGACATTTTCCAATAGTGTCAGATCGGCAAAGGGTTTTAGTTTTTGAAAGGTGCGCCCGATACCCAGGTTACTGATTTTGTCCGGGCGCAGCCGGGTTATGTCATTGCCGTCGAAGGTCACTTTGCCGGTATCGGCCCTGGTGTAGCCGGTGATCAGATCGAACAAGGCCGATTTGCCCGCACCGTTGGGACCGATGATACCGAGGATTTCTCCCTGATCGACGGTAAACGAAATGTCGTGGTTGGCGCGGATGCCGCCGAAAGATTTACCCAGATTTTCGACCGATAAAATACTCATCGCTGCTTTTCCCGTTCGATCAGGTGTTTCGGCAATAAAGATATCAGCCCGGCCGGTCGAAAAACGCAAATCAGCATTAGTATCAGGCCGTAAAAAATCAAATCGATCGCGCCGCCGGTGCCGCCGAAATATATTCGCGTGTATTCCGAGATGGGGATCAGTATCGCCACCCCGATTAGCGGACCCCAAATATTACCGATGCCGCCGAGTACCGTCATCAAGAGCACTATGATGGATATTTCCAGGTTGAACATGCGGTCCGGATCGACGATTAAAATATACTGCGCGAACAAGCTTCCCATCGGCGCCATGATGACCGCCGAGATGGCGAAAGCGATAATCTTGTATTTAGAGATTGCGATGCCGAGACTCGAGGCCGCCTGGTAATCGTCGCGGACGGCGCGCAATCGGAATCCGATTTTCGAGGTGCTGAGCCGCCAGACCGACAGGTAGCTTAGGATAAAAAATCCGAGAAACAGGTAATAGTAGGGGACTTTGCTGTCGTGAAACTGCAGCGCGAACCAGGAACTCTCCTCGGTGAGCGGAATCCATAATCCCGATGCTGCGCCCACCATTTCCCAACGCTGGAATACCACTTGAAAACTGATGCCGATCAGTAAAGTGGCGATGGCGAAATAGTGTCCACTCAGGCGCAGCATGGGAATGCCGATCGAGATCGCGACTAGGGCGGCGAACAGCATACCCGCCAAGATCCCGAGCCAGGGAGTAACGCCGTATTGCACATATAAAAACGAACTCGTGTAAGCGCCGATACCGAAAAATGCGCCATGTCCGAGGCTGATCTGGCCCGATAATCCGGCGATTACGTTCCACGACTGCGACATCACCGCGTACATGAAAATCATGATCATCAAATGCAGGTAAAACGGGCTCGGTCCAAACAACGGAAACACAATCAGGAAAAACGACAACAATCCAAGCAAGGAGATTATCTCCTTGCTGGTGTTCCAGACCGGTTCCTGCTTGGCGTGGGTTAACAAGTTTTCCATCAATACCTGCCAAACAGTCCCTGCGGTTTGTAAATGACGACCAGCAGGTAGATTGCAAACACGTACAAGAGCTTGAAAGACGGGTCGATCAACAGCCCGCCGAGCGATTCGACCAGGCCGATAATAACGCCGGCATACAGGCAGCCGATGATGCTGCCGAATCCACCGAGGGCGACGGCGACGAAGGCAAACAACGCGAAATTGACGCCGACGTCGGTGAATACGAAAAAATAGTTGGTCATCATGCCGCCGGCCACGCCGACGCAGCCAAGCCCTATGGCCCAACCCAGGGCGAACATTCGATTGGATGGGATCCCTAAGATTTCGGCGGCTTCGCGATCCTGAGCCGTGGCTTGCAGCGCAAGCCCGGTTTCGGTCCGGGTAACGAACAGGTACAGCATGAAAAAGGCGAGCAGGCAAGCCACGGCCGCAAAAAATTGCGGTTGTCCGATGAACAGGCTGCCGAGTTCGATTCTTCCCTCGAGCAAGGGTTGGTCGACGTTTCTGAAATCCGGGGTCCATAAATATTGCGCCAGGGCTCGAATAAAAATCGACAGGCCAAAGGTGGCGCAGATTTGAATCAACATCTTGGCTTTCAGGATGTAGCGGATCAACAGATAGTGCGTGAGTACGCCGCAACCGGCCATTAACAAAATGGTGATCGGAATCGAAAACAGCGGATCCAGGCCCAGCAACGACCACAGCCAGAAGGATGAGAACATGGATACCATCAAGTGCTCGCCATGCGCGAAGTTGACGATATTCATCAACCCGAAGATCAGACTCAGCCCGGCGGCAATCAGGGCATAAATCAAGCCCATCAACAAACCGCTAACAATAGCCTGCAGGATGATTTCAAACGTCATAGGGCTGGCGGGGTTTTATTTTGTTGGCTCGCTCACTATTCTTATCGGGCTTCTTGATTTGGCGTCTTTGTAAATCGAGAAGGCTTGTGTTATCTAGTGCAGTGGAACAGAAGATACAGCCACGCAGCATAACTCAAAGAGGACTCATAATGAAAAAGATAATACTGTCAATGTTAGTGACGCTGGCTTTCACCGCCGGCGTAAACGCGGCCGAGAGTGTCAAGATCGGGGTGCTCTATCCGCTAACCGGACCGGTTGCCCAGGTCGGAAAAGATGCGGTGGCCGCCGTAGAGACCGCCATCGATATTATCAATAACAGCCACGATATCGATATGCCCTTAGCCGGCGAACGGGGGCTGCCGGGACTCGGCGGCGCCAGGATTTCAATCGTGGTCGGCGATCACGGCGGCAAGGCTGAAATCGGAGTTGGCGAAACCGAGAAAATGATTAACTCCGACAAGGTGCATGCCATGTTTGGCGCCTACTACTCGTCCGTAACCGGGGCGGCCAGCCAGGTCGCGGAACGCGCGAGAATCCCCTGGGTAAACGGCGAATCGACCTCGCCGAAACTCACGACACGGGGTTTTAAATACTTTTTCCGCGTCACCCCGCATGACGGTGAATTCACGCAGTTGATGTTTGAATTCATCAACGATTTCAACAGCAAGAATAATGACAAGATAAAAACCGTCGGCATTATTCACGAAGATACGCTGTGGGGTTCGGATAGCGGCGGCACGCAACAGAAGATGGCCCGTGAGCAGGGCTTCGAAGTCGTCGAAAAAATCAGTTACAAGGCGAAAACCACAACCTTGAGTTCGGAGGTTCAGCGGCTCAAGGCGAAAAACTCCGATGTGTTGCTGCCTTCGTCCTATACTTCGGACGCATTTCTGTTTCTGAATACCGCCAAGGAGCTCGACTACAACCCCAAGCTTCTGGTCGCCCAGAATGCGGGCTATACGGACCCGAAATTCATCGAAACCATGGGCAGCAAGGCCGAGGGAATCATTACCCGGTCGCCGTTCAATACCGACCTGGCTAAAACCATTCCGCTGATCGGAAAGGTGAACGCGTTGTTTAAGACCCATTCGGGTGGGCGCGATCTGTCCGATGTTCCCGCGCGGGCCTTCACCGGTTTCATGGCGCTGGCCAATGCCATCAATAATGCCGGCTCGACCGACCCCAAGAAAATTCAGATGGCGCTGCAGCAGCTGGATATGTCCGCGCGGTCGTTAATCGTACCTTATCGGGGGATTCAATTCGGCAAGGACGGTCAGAACATGAAAACCCGGGGCATTTTGATGCAAGTGCAAAATGGAAAATATTGTACGGTTTATCCGTTTGAACTGGCCGCCTGCAAGTTGATGTACCCGATGCCGAGCTGGTCGCAAAAGCAGTAGATTTTGTGCCGGGAGTCGGGACTGACTGTTTAATCCCCCGCGTCATGGCACAGGCATGACCCGCCCCGGGGGCGGGTCATGAATATCGCTGGAGGATGCTAACTCGAGGTTTTTTCCGGCGCTTTTGCTCGCTTGCGAACGACACGCCAGCACAGCGGCATAGCCACTGCCGCTAGCACGACTTTTACCAGGTCGCCGAACAGGAATGGCGTCAGGCCCCAGGCAAGAATGGGCTTGTCCCATCCGTATAGGCTGCCGAGCCAAAGCAAGCCGGGAATGTAAATCAGCAGATTTCCGAGCAACATTGCAAGCGCCGTGGTTACGATGTTTCTATCCCATCCATGCTCGGCGAGATAACCCGTCAAGGACGCAGCCAGAATAAATCCAACCAAATAACCGCCGGTTCCGCCCATCATATATACCAAACCGATGCCTTTATCGGGCGTCCCGGAAAATACCGGAAGGCCTACCGCCCCTTCGGCTAAATACAAGAGCATAGTCGCGGCACCCAGCTTCCAGCCATAGGCCATGCCTAGCGCCAGCACGACCAGTGTCTGCATGGTCATTGGCACCGGGAAAAACGGAATCGATACCTTTGCCGAAAGCGTTAACAGCAGGGTTCCGGCTACGGCCAGTATTGTGTTGCGGAGTAGTTTATTATCGGTCTCGTATGGCCAAATCGTCAAAGCCAGAGTGCTATGCATGCTTGCCTCACTTGGTTATAAGGGTTGGTGAAAACATTGAAATACTAAGATACAGGGAGCCATTCGAATTTTATATAAGAAACAATTGATCTTCGATTGTTTTTTCTACTTTTATTGCAGCGACATGATTCTCTGAGCGGGCTGTTTGAATTCATGCGCGTCGCCAAAGCGTTCTCGTTGCCTGTCGATGGAAATCGCGAAATACCGTTTCCAGGTCTTGGAAATTGCGGAACTGCGGCCGGGCGGTCGGTTTCCCGATACCGTTATTTGGATCGAATCGGCTCGACGGAGGAATTGCGTACCAGATTGATAATACCCGAGAAATCCTTGCTTCCGTTGCCGGCCTCGAAATAGGAGGTATAGAGCGATGCCGCCAATTTTGCGACGTCGACCCGGGCGCCAGAAATTTCCGCTGCCTCGAGAGCCAGTCTCATACGGTTGTTTTCATGTCGCCGAAACTGGTCACCTGGTTGCCGAGCGTTGCCTACGTGAGGTGAGCGATTATAGGCGGGGCCAATGGCCTCGCTTGGCCGAACGGAAATAAGTTTTTACCCGTCCGTGCTGCCAACCGACCTAGCGGGATATCCCCGCCTACGGGGCAACTCCGGGGCAGATAACCGGTGCCGATCCTGGCTCCCATCGACCTGAACGGAATCGATCCGCGTCAAGCTAAGCCACTGTCGATTGCAGGCTAATTCTGTGGACTTTATAGGGACAGACTATTATTCTGATGCCGAACCGGATTAACCCCCGGATGACAACAAAATTAAGAAGTACGGAGTCGATGGAAGTTCATATCTCGAGCATGGTAGTGCATGCCAGTCCCGCTGGTTTGCCTGCCGTAAAACAGAATATCGAAGGCCTCTGCGGTGCCGAAATCCATGGCGAATCCGAGTTCGGCAAACTCGTTGTCGTGTTGGAAACCGATAGCCAGACGCACATCACCGACATCATCGAGAAAATAAACGGTTTCAAGCATGTGCTGAGCACTTCGCTCGTCTACCACCAGATCGAGCAGTTGGATACCTAGAGGAACGATTACATGAACTTGTCCAGACGCGCTTTTATCAAGGCGAACGCCGCCGCCTCGGCCGCCGCGGTCGCCGGAATCAGTATGCCCAGCGTGGCTACCAACCTGATCGTCAACGAGGAAAAAACCAAGATTAACTGGGACAAGGCGCCGTGCCGTTTTTGCGGCACCGGATGTTCGGTCCTGGTGGGCACCCAGTCGGGTCGGGTCGTCGCAACCCAGGGCGACCCCGAGGCGCCGGTTAACCGCGGGCTTAACTGCATCAAGGGTTATTTCCTCTCCAAGATCATGTACGGCAGCGATCGACTGCAAACGCCGCTATTGCGTATGAAAGACGGCAAGTACGATAAAAACGGCGATTTCGAGCCGGTCTCCTGGGATACCGCCTTCGATATCATGGCCGAGAAATGGAAAGCGGCGCTGCACAAGCGCGGTCCCACCAGCGTCGGCATGTTCGGTTCGGGCCAGTGGACCGTGATGGAGGGATACGCGGCCTCGAAAATGATGAAGGCCGGATTTCGTTCCAACAATATCGATCCCAACGCGCGCCATTGCATGGCATCCGCGGTGGGCGGGTTCATGCGCAGTTTCGGCATCGACGAGCCCATGGGTTGTTACGACGATTTCGAAAACGCCGACGCCTTCGTGTTATGGGGTTCGAATATGGCGGAAATGCACCCGGTATTGTGGACCCGGCTGACCGACCGCCGCTTGAGCAATCCGGACGTCCGCGTGCACGTTATGTCGACCTATTATCACCGCTCGTTCGAGCTGGCCGATAACCGCATGATTTTTACCCCGCAAACCGACCTGATCATCGCCAATTTCATCGCCAATTACATCATCCGGAACGACGCGGTGAATTGGGACTTTGTCGACAAGCACACCCACTTCAAGCGCGCCACTCCCGATATCGGCTACGGCCTGCGCGACGAACACCCGCTGCAACAAAAGGCCGCCAATCCGAATTCCGGCAAGATGAAAAGGATGTCGTTTGCCGAGTACAAGGCCGCGGTTTCCGACTATTCGCTGGAAAGAACCGTCAGAGAATCGGGCGTTTCCGAGGCCAGTCTACTGGCGATGGCGCAGGCCTATGCCGACCCCGAAACCAAGGTCATGTCGCTTTGGACCATGGGGGTCAACCAGCATACCCGCGGCGTCTGGCTGAATAGCCTGATCTATAACATCCACCTGCTGACCGGCAAGATATCCGAACCCGGCAACAGCCCCTTCTCGCTCACCGGTCAACCGTCGGCCTGCGGCACCGCGCGCGAAGTCGGTACCTTTTCGCACCGGCTGCCGGCCGACCTGGTGGTCGCCAAGAAAGCCCACCGCGACATCGCCGAAAAGATCTGGAAACTGCCCGCGGGCACAATCCCGCCTAAACCCGGGTTTCACGCCGTGTTACAGAATCGCAAACTCAAGGACGGCGAGCTCAACGCCTACTGGGTCATGTGTAATAACAATGTGCAGGCGGCGCCGAACCTGATGCAGGAAGGGCTTGCGGGCTATCGCGATGCCGGGAATTTCGTCGTGACTTCGGACCCCTACCCGACGGTGACCTGCCAGGCATCGGATTTGATTTTACCCACCGCCATGTGGGTCGAAAAGGAGGGCGCCTACGGCAACGCGGAGCGCCGCACCCAGAGCTGGTATCAGCAGGTGTCGCCGCCGGGCGAGAGCAAATCGGATCTGTGGCAAATCATGGAGTTCACCAAGCGCTTCAAGATCGAAGAGGTCTGGGACGCGGAATTACTGGCGCAGATGCCGGAATACCGGGGCAAGACGCTCTACGAGGTGTTGTTTCGTAACGGCCAGGTCGATCGATTCCCCGAGTCGGAAGCGCGCGAATTGAATGACGAGTCGCACGATCTGGGGTTTTACGTGCAGAAAGGCTTGTTCGAAGAATATGCCGCTTTCGGACGCGGTCACGGGCACGACTTGGCGCCCTACGACCGCTACCACCGGGAGCGCGGTTTGCGCTGGCCGGTGGTCGACGGCAAGGAAACCTTGTGGCGCTTTAGGGAGGGCTCCGATCCTTATGTCAAAGAGGGCGCGGGATTTGAGTTCTACGGTAAAAAAGACGGTAAGGCCAATATTATATTCGCCCCCTACGAGGCGGCGCCGGAAGCGCCCGATCAGGAATACGATATGTGGTTGTGCACCGGGCGGGTGCTGGAGCACTGGCATTCGGGTTCGATGACGCAGCGCGTGCCGGAACTCTACCGCGCCGTGCCCGACGCCCTGTGTTACATCCATCCGAGCGACGCCAAGGCGCGTGGCTTGCGCCGCGCGGACGAAGTAATCCTGCGGTCGCGGCGCGGCGATATCCGCTGCCGGGTCGAAACCCGGGGGCGCAACCGGCCGCCCGAGGGCCTGGTGTTCGTGCCCTGGTTTGACGCGCGGACGCTGATCAACAAGGTGACCCTGGATGCGACCGACCCCCTGTCGAAACAAACCGATTTTAAGAAATGTGCCGTCAAGGTTATCAAGGCGTGATGACGATGGAGAAAATTTCGAACCATGCCAGGCTAAAATTTAGCCTCGGTCTGTTACTTGCCGTGACCCTGTTTGCCGCGGCGGCGCAAGAGCAGGCAAGCGAGGCCGAAATTGCCAACGTCAGCCACGGCGGCCAGGCGTCCTTGCGCGGCCTCACCGAACTCGACGCAACCCGCAAAGCGGACTTATTCAAACCGGTGCCGCGCGATCGCAGTCCTTATGTCAGCGACTACGTGTTTCAGCCGCCGCTGATTCCGCACAAAATCCGCGGTTACGAATTGTCGACCAATGCCAATAAATGCCTGTCCTGCCACAGTTTTAAAAAATCCGCGGAAACCGGCGCCACCAAAATCAGCGTGACCCACTATGAAACCCGCGATGGCCAGGTATTGTCGGACGTTTCTCCGCGACGCTATTTTTGCCTGCAGTGTCACGTGGTTCAGACCGATACGCGGGTGTTGATCGAAAATACCTTTCAACGCGTCGAGTCCCTGCAATAGCGGGATTGAATGGCGAGGGCTAAGTGAAACGGCTGGTTAAGATTTTTTGGCGCAGGCTATCGAGGCCGAGCAAGGCGGCCGCGGGGGTATTGCTGGGGTTTGGATTCGTCGGCGGCATTCTATTCTGGGGTGCGTTTAACACCGGCATGGAAGCGACCAATACCGAGGCCTTTTGTTCCGGCTGCCATGCCCCGATCGTCGCCGAGATCCGCGAGACCATTCATTACTCCAACCGATCGGGGGTGCGGGCGATTTGTTCGGATTGCCACGTACCGCACCCCTGGACCGATAAAATCGTGCGCAAGGTTCAGGCCAGCCGGGAACTGGTCGCCTATGCCATCGGCACGATTGATACACCGGAAAAGTTTCGCGCCCGCAGAGGGCACCTGGCCGACCGCGAATGGCAGCGCATGAAAAACAACGATTCGCAAGAATGCCGCAACTGCCATGACTTCGAATTCATGGACTTTTTCGAGCAGGGCCGGCGCAGTGTCGCCCAGCATTCCACGGCCCTGGCCTCGGGCGATAAAACCTGCGTCGACTGCCACAAGGGCGTCGCGCACCGCTTACCCGATATGAGCGGGGTCGAAGGCTGGCAATGAGCGTCACACAGGATTCATGAGTACTCTCGAAAGCATCTTTTGGCACGTCATCGGCTATTCGACCATGCCGTTCATTTTCATTGCCGGCTTTGTCGCCGTGGCCGCTGCCGCTCTGTGGGTTTTATCACTGGGTGTGGATAAAGACGGCTAAGTCTTCGCGGCCGCCGCTGCTTCGCCGGTCATCCGGGCTCGAGTTAGGCGGTGTTTTGCGCCAACAATGAAGCATTGCCCCCGGCAGCCGTGGTACCGACGCAGATGTGGCGTTCCAGCACGCATCGATCCGCCATATCGGATTCGCCGATCAGCGGGATAATTACGCCTTCGCGCGCCGCCAAAGCGGTTCTCGCCTGGGACAAATCATCCCCATGACTCCATAGAGCGACGGCGTCGAATCCATGCAGGTCGGTCAGTTCCCGGCGCTCGAGATAAGCGTCGATTGAACCCGCTTGCTGCGCGTCCGGGCATACGATCAACGTGGCACAGCCTTGACTTGCGGCAATCCGAGCCTGCGCTTCGGCCGCTGCAAGACTCGGACCCAGGCACAGAATCTTGCCTTTGGGGAATAGCGACAGCTGGTTCGATTCACCGGTCGCACCGGGCAACAAAAAATTCTGCAGTACGCGCCGCCGCGGGCTTGCGAGCCGCTCGAGTTCGGCCTGAACCTGCGCTTTGTCGGCCGTGGGCCCGGTGGCAATCGAAACTTCGCCTGCGCCGTTAGCCCGGCTGAAACGTTTCACATAATTGGGGCCGCCCGCCTTCGGGCCGGTGCCGGATAGGCCTTCACCTCCGAACGGCTGCGAGCCGACGATGGCGCCGATTTGATTGCGGTTGATATACATATTGCCGACGTTCAAGCGGGAAGTGATTTGCTCCACGCGATCGTCGATGCGGGTATGCAATCCGAAAGTGAGGCCGTAACCGCTGTCGTCAATTTGATCGACCACGGTATCGATTTGATGCGACTTGAAAGTGGCTAGGTGCAACACCGGGCCGAATACTTCTTTTTCGAGATCGGCGATGCCCCCGACCTCGATGATGGCCGGACCGACAAAGGTACCCTGCGGCGGCGCCTCGAGTTGTCTCAGCAAGCGATTGTCCGCTTTGGCGGTATCGATGTAATCGACGATTTCGGCGCGCGCCGTTTGGGTGATGACGGGACCGAGATCGGTCGCGAAGGACCAGGGGTCGCCGACAACGAGCTCGTCGAATGCGCCGTACAGCATTTTCACGAATGAGTCTTTGATGTCTTCCTGCAAATATAGCAGTCGCAGCGCCGAGCAGCGTTGACCGGCAGACTGAAAGGCCGAAACCATGATATCCCGCACTGCCTGTTCGGGCAGCGCGGTCGAATCGACAATCATGGCGTTCAGGCCGCCGGTCTCTGCGATCAAGGGCGCTCCCGGGTCGAGGTTTTGCGCCATCGAACGGTCGATCGTTTTTGCGGTGCGCAGGGACCCGGTGAAGCAAACGCCGCCGATGCGCCCGTCGGCAACCAGCTTGGCGCCCACCACGGAACCGCTGCCCGGCAGCAGTTGCAACACCGACTGCGGAATGCCGGCTTGATGCATCAATTTAACCGCGATAGTTGCAACCAGCGGCGTCGGGTCGGCGGGTTTTGCCAAAACGCCGTTGCCGGCCGCCAGCGCCGCGGCGATTTGACCGGTAAAAATGGCGAGCGGGAAATTCCATGGCGAAATACAAGCGACGATGCCGCGCGCCTGCCGTTCCGCGAGGCTTTCGATGCGGGTCGCGTAGTAGCGTAAAAAGTCGACCGCCTCCCTGATCTCGGCAATCACGTCCATCGGACTCTTGCCGGCTTCGCGGCACAAAACCGCGAAAATCTCGCCGTAGTTGGCTTCGTACAAATCCGCGGCCTTTTGCAGCGCCGCGGCGCGCTCCGCTCCGTGCGTTGCGGCCCAGCTTTGCGCCGCGCCGATTGCGGCCTCGACGTCTGCGGGCGTTGCCTCTTGCAGCGTTCCGACGATATCGTCGGGCCTGGCGGGATTGAAAATTTCGCTCGGCGCGCTGCCCTGAAACGGCACCGCCATCAAGGGTGCCGCGACCCAGCGATGGGTTGCGAATTTACCGCGTGCCTGCTCGATCTGCTCGAGGTCTAGTTCATCGTGCAGATCCCAGCCGCGCGAATTGATACGCACGGGTGCGTACAGGTTTGGCGGCAAGCTGATGTGGCTTGGCGTTTGTCGCAGATCTTCATCCAGTACTTCAAACGGATCGACGGCGATTGCTTCGACCGCGACCGACTGATCGACGATCTGGTTGACGAAGGATGAGTTGGCCCCATTTTCGAGCAAGCGCCTTACCAGGTAAGCCAACAGATCGCGATGCGCGCCCACCGGCGCATATATGCGGCAGCGAAGTTTCGCCCGCTGCATTAATTTGCGGTGCATGACTTCGCCCATGCCGTGCAAGCGCTGGAATTCAAACGAAGCATCGCTATCAGCCAGCCTCAATACGGCGCAGGCCGTGTGCGCATTGTGCGTGGCAAACTGGGGATAAATTCTGTCCTGCATCGCAAGTAACTGTTCCGCGCAGCAGATATAGGCCACGTCGGTCATCGATTTGCGACAAAACACCGGAAAATTTTTCAAACCTTCGTATTGCGAACGTTTGATTTCGGTATCCCAGTAGGCGCCTTTCACCAGCCTTACCATAATTTTGCGATCCAGCTGTGTGGCCAGGCCGTATAACCAGTCGATCACGTCTGGCGCGCGTTTGCTATAGGCTTGCACCACGACGCCGAAACCGTCCCAGCCCGCCAGCCGCTCGTCCGACAACACCGCCGCGATGACATCCAGCGATAAGTCCAGTCGATCCGACTCTTCGGCATCGATATTGAATCCCATGTTGGCTTGTTTGGCGAGTAGCGCCAGGGTCAGCGTCGGTCCGACGAGCTCGTCGAGAATGCGTTGTTTTTGCCCCACCTCGTAGCGCGGGTGCAGGGCCGACAATTTGACCGATATGCCCGGATTTTCCCGGATGTCCTTCGACATCGAACGCCCGGCCAAGGTCTTGATCGAATTTTCGTAGGCGTTGAAAAATTCCTGCGCATCGCCTTGCGTCAACGCAGCTTCGCCGAGCATGTCGTAAGAATAGGTAAAACCCTTGGCTTCCTGTTCCATGCCGCGCTTGACCGCCGCTTCGATGGTTTCGCCGAGCACGAACTGGTTACCCATTTCTTTCATCGCAAGCCTTACCGCGGTTCTGATGGCGGGTTCTCCCAGGCGCTTGACCGCGGTGCGCAGCGTACCCGCCAGGCCGGCGCTGCTTTCGTCGTCCAGTACCTTGCCGGTCAGCATCAAGGCCCAGGTCGAGGCATTGACCAGCGAAGAGGAAGACTTGCCCAAATGCTCGCCCCAGCTGGACGGCACGATCTTGTCTTCGATCAATTCATCGATGGTGTCGGCATCGGGTACGCGTAGCAGCGCCTCGGCGAGGCACATCAAGGCGACGCCTTCATCGGTGGAGAGGCCGTATTCGGCCAGGAAAACCTCCATCAAACCGGGTGAGTTATCGTTGCGAATGTCGTTGATCAGGGCTGCCGCATCGATCGAAACCTGTTGCCGGTCGGCCGCGGTGATGTTTGAACGGGCCTGCAGTTGCGCGGCGATATCCGCTTCTTCGGCCAGATGGTTTGCGCGCATTTTGTTACGGATTTGATTAAGCGTTGTCATGACAATGCCCTCGCTATGGATAAGTACTATCTTATCAACTACGGATCTCTATTATTTCTCGATTATGCTAATATTTGATTATACATGTATTGGAATTGAGCCTTTTTACGGTACAAAAGATGAAAATATCGATAAAAAACGGGCAATTAGACCGATTCGAAATAGCCATGTTGAACCTATTGTCACGCGACGGCCGAATATCCTTAACCGATATGGCCAAAAGCATCGGTCTTTCCAAGAGTCCTTGTCAAGTAAGGTTGAAGCGGCTCATACAGCAGGGTTATATATTGGGGTTTCGGGCGGTGCTCAATCCCGAGAAACTCGATTCGGAGCATATCGCCTTTACCGAGGTGAAATTGTCGGACACGCGTGAGCCCGCGTTATCCGCATTTAACCAGGCAGTCCAGGAAATTCAGGAAATCGAGCAATGCCATATGATCGCCGGATCGTTTGATTACCTGCTGAAAATCAGAACCCGGGACATAACTGCCTACCGGCGCATACTGGGTGAGACTATCTCGACGCTACCCAATGTTGCCAATACGTCAACCTTTGTCGCGATGCAATCGGTAAAGGATAACGCTTATTAGTTATCGAGTTTAAGGAACCTCTGCAAAATGCAGGGGTTCCTTAATTTCTCCGAGCTGGCGCGCCAGGCCCGGCAAAAATCAAGCGGCGTCCCGGCGCAATGGTTGACACATGCAGTGCACGCCGCCGCCCGCCCAGGTAAACATTGTCATATCGGGGTCGTAGACTTGCAGCCCGAGGGCGCGCATTTTCTGGTTCAAGTCGGTCGCCGCGCGGGTCGACAACACTTTTTCGTTGCCCAGCGCGACGACGTTGCAGCCAAGCGCCATGGTTTCCTTAAAACTGGCCGGCACGATTTCGATGTTTTTCTGCTTGAGCCAGTCGACGATTTCATCGTCGGTCGTTTCGAGGCAGACAGCGGCGCAGTTTTCAGTCAGCATGCACACCATTAAATCGATGTGGACGTAGAAGGGATCGATCGGCGCGAGTTTTATTTCCCAGCCTTCATCGATGAACCAGTTTGCAATCTGGCGGGCTGCGACTTCTTCGCTGCGCTGACCGGTATAACCCACTAATGCCACCCCGGGTTTGATAATATTGAAATCGCCGCCCTCGAAATTCCCGCTCGACACCATGTCGTAAATGGGTACATCGTGATCGAGATAAAAGCGTAACGCCGGCGCATACTCGCTGCGGCGCCGCGGGTTTGCCAGTTGGCAGATGACCGCGCCGTAGGGCGTCATGAACGATGAATCGCGGGCATAAACCTGCATCGGGGTCCCTTCATCGACCGGCAGGAAATGACATTCAGTGCCGGCCTCACGGTAAGCTTGAACCATTTCCGCATGTTGCCGGCGGGCCAGTCCCGGATCGTATTGACGCCCGCGGCGCAGCGAGTCCCTGACCAGGGAACTGAATTCGGCATTTTCTTCGCCGAGCCAGCGGAAACTGTCGACCGGACCCAGCAACACGTCTCGTAACGGCCCGGTTTCGGATTTTAAGTACCAATCGGTCATGACTTCCGTGCCGCCACCGGTTCTGCGTTCCCGCAGCGGGTTTTGTGCCGCGCCGACCTCGCTCATTTTCGCGCTCATGCCATCGTTCCTCAGGTTAGTCAGGGATGCATACTCGGATCATTTTACGCAACCAGGCGATTGCTTGCCCAGCAAAACCTTTGAGTTCCGAACAGGCGGTATGCCGACAGTGGCGGGATACTTGCCGGCTCAGCGGGTAATGCCGTGCTACCGAATACTAAGCGACGGATATAAACTCGGCGAAATCGGGACAGAAGGCTGCGCGACGCCGCAACCTCATCGACTGGTTAACAAGCAGGCTCTTCACGCTTTCCGGTTGCGCCCGAGCCGGGTGAGGCGCCGGCAAAATTTATAGCGCCGCCGGCTTCGGATTTTCGTACCCCCATCCATGGCTCGAACCGAGTGCTCGGATGGTCGCGCCCATCCGAATCCAGACGGAACGAGTTGACGTCAAATACTGCATGATACGGGCGCCGAGTCAGTTAGTTGATCAGGCGGGCGCTGCTCATGTGCGCCGCCGCCGGTAATGAGAGTGCGGCATATTTCGCCGATATGACGGTAATCGGTACCGCAGCATCCGCCGACCACATTCAGATTTGGCAGCCGTTTTTTGAGCAGGGCGTAATCCTGTCCGAACTCCTGTGGATTGCCTTCGTCGAGCTCGGTGGCTTCGTCCAGTTCCGCGTGGCTCATACAGGATGCGTTGGCGCGCACGCCGTAAATTCGCTCCAGCCAGGATTCGTTACCGTCGAGCACCGGCGCGAAATGCGAGGGATGCGCGCAGTTGATCATGTAGTAAACCGGCGCGGCGTAGGTGCTATCGTCGGTTATTTCGATCGCTTGCTGCAGACTCATGCCGTTCGGCAGGCGACCGTCGGTTTCGACGGTAAACGAAATCGCTACCGGGATTTCGGCCTCGCAAGCGGCGCGCGCGAGGCCGATCGCTTCTTCCGCATAAGTAAGGGTGAGCGCGGTGATCATATCGGCCTGGGTGCGCGCCAGGACTTCCACCTGGTGGCTGTGATAGCTGTGCGAGGCGTCGATGCTCCTCAGCGTATTCGGGTCGTAGCCGTCATCCTGCGGACCGATAACCCCGTTGATGACAATCGGCGTATCCGCGGTCGCGCGGCGCTCGCGTATTTCGGCCGCCAGGTCGATGCTGGCTTCATTGAAAAACTGGATATCGACCGCCGAATAACCCAGCAGGTTGCCCCAGCCGTGACTCGCGCGCCAGGTCGGCGTGTCGAGAATCATACCGGCCTTATGCTGTGTAGCTATATCGAGGTAGGGTTCGAAGTAAGCCTGCAAATGCGCCAGGCCTTCGTCGCTGTCGATCAGCGGGAAAGCGGCAAACATGGGAAGCTCCAGTTCGCGCAGAAATAACAATGTAGTCTCGAGTCCGCCGTCGGTGATAAACAGCTTCGATCCCAGTTGGGGGAGGTTGTTACGATACAGCGCGGGTTGCTTGCTCATGGTTAGGCTCCTTGCTCATGTTAGGCCATTTAAAGTGAGAGTATGCTACGAGGGCGGCCGTGGTAATCCTTTAAACTCTCGCAGTACTTACAAGTTTAATTGATAAAGGATCGCTCGCGCAAATTCCAGCCGCCGATCGGAGCCGTGCTCGAAATCGCGAAGGCGCCGCGGTACGACTTTTTCAAACCGATGTAGTGCTCCCAGACTCCCGTTTTCATCCGGGTTTGCGCTTGCGCGCGGACAGGCTGAAAAGATAAGCCAGTGTTACCCAGATCACTTTTTAACGATGAAATCGTGCAGGTGTTTAATCTTCCCCTTATTTTTTGGCGCCAGACCAGATGCGTTTTCGGCCGGCGGGGAAGATGAATTATTATTTTCGTGTCAAATATAGTAATCGCATTTGAGCGCGAATATCAATTATTGTACGGGTGCCTCGATCGATTTCGTTAATTTGCCATACCGATTGCATCGCATTGGCTAAGCGCCGAGCTTGCCCCGACTCGCGGCGGCGGGTGTCTCTTTGGCTTTAGGTTGTGGAAAGGCTCGAGCTACTGCTCTCCTGCCGGGTGACGGCACTCAGAAAGTCGTCCACCGCCACCGGCCGGCCGAACAGAAAACCCTGCATGATATGGCAACCCAGGCTCTCCAGGTATTCCGACTGGATGCTGCTCTCCACGCCTTCGGCGATGACATTGATGCCAAGCCCTTGCGCCATGCCGACGATGGCCGCCACCAGCGCCGCCCCCTTTTTCGAATGCTCGATTTCGGAAACGAAGGAGTAATCGATTTTCACCGTATGCACGGGTAGTTCCCGTAGATAGTTGAGCGAGGAAAAGCCGGTGCCGAAGTCGTCGATGGCAATCGATATACCCTTGTTCGACAAGACTTGCAGCTTGTAAATACAGGCCTGGATGTCGCTCATGAACATGTTTTCGGTAATTTCGATTTCGAGTCGACTGGGTTTGATATGTAAATCTTCGATATAGGTCACCAGGTTTTCCGGGAATTCTTTTTGACGGATATCGGTGGCCGACAGGTTGACGCTGACCTTGATCGGACTTTCCTGGAAGGTCTTGTCGCTGAACAAATCGACCGCCACGCGATTGAGCACCCATTCGCTGAGCTGATCGATAATGCGGGACTCTTCCGCGTGGGTAATAAAATAATTGGGCGAGCGCAATCCGAGCTTCGGATGATTCCATCTGAGCAGGGCTTCGACCCCGACGATTTGCTCGGTTTTGAGGTCGATTTGCGGCTGATAAAACATTTCCAACTCGTCGTTTTTAATCGCGTTTCTGAGCCCGCTCTCGATGGATATTTTTTCGGCGGCAGCGTGTTCGAGCTTGTCGTTATAAAAGATATATCCGTTTTTACCGGATGACTTCACTTCATACATGGCCATATCGGCATTTTTAACCAGAGTATTGATGTCGTCCGAATCGTCCGGGAACACCGATATGCCGACACTGACATTGACGTAAACTTCCTTGTTCTTCAGAAAGAAAGGTTGCTGCATGCTGGTGATTAATTTTAGCGCCACCCGTTGCGCCTGTTCTCTCGAAGTGGGTTGCGGCAGCAGTAGCATGAATTCGTCGCCGCCCAGCCGGGCCAGGGTGTCACCGGTTCGGGTCTCGGCCTTGAGTCGTTCGGCGACCTCGATCAGCAGTTGATCGCCCACCACGTGGCCGAAGCTATCGTTGATCAGCTTGAAGCGGTCGAGGTCGAGAAACATGATGATCAAGACTTCACCGGTACGCTCCGCCTGTTTGATGGCGAGATCGAGACGGTCGTAAAGCATAGCCCGGTTGGGCAGTTTGGTGAGCAAATCGTGATAGGCCTGGTAGGTGATCAGTTTTCCGCTTCCTTACGGCTCGAAATATCGCGTGCCACGCCATAGGTGCCCTGATAGGTGCCGACTATTTTCGTATCCTTGGAATCGGCCGAGTAAATACCCATCGAGTTCAGCTCAATCGGGCAGGTCGTGACCTCGAAAGGACGCACGGGATCCAGCGGATTACATTTCAGCCGCAATTCGATATTCCGGTTGGAGCGGCTCTCGCGGCGGCGTTCGTTAAACACGTACTCTGCTTTCAGGCGGTCTTCCTCGGCCAGAAATTCGCTGTAATGCTTGCCCATCAAGTCGGATTTTTCGTAGCCGAGCAGCTTGGTCACGCTGTCGTTGACAAAGGTGAATTTGCCCGCGAGATCCAGAATGTATATCAGGTCCGGTGAGTTATCGACCATGTAACGGTGCAATTGCTCGGAATGCTTGAGGCGGCTCTGGATCTGCGATTTCTCATCCTCGATGCGCGACTTGTCCAGCGCATTGCGAATCGCGTGTTCCAGCTCGTCAAAATTATAGGGCTTTCTGAAAATGTCATAAGCGCCAAGCCGTAAGGCTTCGGTGACCTTGTTGATGGACGACTCGCCGCTGATTACGATGACGGGGGTGGTTATCTTTTTATCCCGAATGAAGGCCAGTACTTGATCGCCCGTCTTACCGGGCATGTTGAGGTCCAGGATGATCAGATTGAATTTCCGTTTTTGAATCAACCCGATTGCCTGGTCGCCATCTTCGGCTTCGGTGATGTCGGACCAGTTTCGCTGCAGCAGCCTGATCAGGCCTTCGCGGGCGCGTTGCTCATCGTCCACCACGAGGAATGAGACCTGCTTTTTCAGGTGGCGGGTAGGTTTCTCAAAATCGATCAACGGAGTCTCCATATTAGATATGCAATAGGCTTACTGTTTGAGTGACAGTGGGATCGACACTTCGAATAAAGCGCCGCCAACTTCGTTTTTCATGTATTTAACCTGGCCTTTGAAGGCCCGTAAAATATCAGCCACCACCGACAATCCGAGTCCCCGGCCCGCGCCCTCTTTGGTGCTTATCAAGGGTGAAAACAGCAGGTTTCGGGTCTTGGTGTTGATGCCTCTACCGCGGTCCGAAATAGTAAACTGCGCATAAACCCGGCCGTCGATATTGGTGAAATTGTTGCTGGATGCCATAATCGCGGCATCGTCGGTCTGAGCTTCGATCGCGTTTTTCACCAGGTTGAGTACGATCTGGCGAAAAGCATCGCGCGTAATGTCTATCTCGGCATCGTTTCGATCGAGATCCCACATGATCTGGATTTCCAGTCCCGGGCTGACGGATTTGACGTACAGCGGAATGCTGCTTTCCAACTCGGCATTCAGCATGACGGCCTCGGGCTCGGGCTCGTTGCCTTCCTTGAAATTCAAAACGATATTGCGCACGCGCTGCAGCTCTTCCTTTAGTGCCCCGATTTCCTTATCGCTGCCGGTGCCGCCCGATCTGGCATTGACGATATCGATGTAATTGCCGATCACGCTCAGCGGATTGCTGATTTCGTGGACCAACTTGTCGATTTCTTTTTGCTCGCGTTCGCTTTTGGCACCGCGTCCGCCTCGCCCGGGCCTGTGATTCACCCAGGTCTCGGCAATATCTTCCAGATAGCTGGATATGATATCAGACAGTTTATCCAGGTTGTTGCGCTGCGTTTTATGACAGCCGACCACGATCGTGCCAATGGCTTCGTCGGCATGGATAATTGGAAAGCAAAGCGCGACGTGGTGTTTTAGGCGATGAATGATTTGACGATCGGGCATCGGGGATTTCTGGTGGTCGGAGCCTTCGACTTCGATCCAGGTCAAGCGTTTTTCGAGATAGCTGCGCACCGCCCGGCTAGCGCTGTTTTCTAGCGAGAACCGGCAGGGCGGATCGACCGGCCTGACTTCATGCAGACTCAAAGATTCCGGAGTCTCGGGGTCATGGAACAATAGCGCTAGATGCGAGATCGAAAAATACAGCTGCATGTCGCGTGCGACCTTCGACAGCAATTTATCGGGTGAATTCAAGGCTGCCGGGTAAGCTTCCTCGGCGCTGATCACTTTGATCAGGGAGGCATCCCTGATTTTACGGGCGAGCTTACCGGTTTCGCGTTCGATATCCTTCGATAATTGTGCCTGGGTCAGGCTAGTCGAACGCGGCAGGAAAATACCGAGCTTGTTGGCGGTCTGGGTGACCGTGTCGTGCACATGGACGTAAATGTTATTCAAATCCTTGTGGTCGATCAGGGACGAGCGCCATTGTGCGTCGGCGCTTCCGGCCCGGCACCAGTGGCGCGCGATCTGGCCGGCTTCGGCCACGATCCGGCACAGGATGTCGCCGCCTTGCAATTGCCGCTCGTCTTCGTGGTGAAAACGGACCGCATCGGCGATCGCCGGACTCAGGCTGGACCAGTGCTCGATAATTTCGGCGCCCAGCTCGGTATGGCTAATGCCGAACTTGGAGATTTCCTGGGCGATGGTCTCGGCCTCGCTGGTCGAATTGATGATCTTGATGTATTGATCGTGATATTTGGCGTCGAAAACGATTTGGCCGATATCGTGCAACAAGCCCGCCAGGTATGCGTCCTGGGGGTATTTGTAGTCCAGCGCAATGGCGATATCCCTGGCGAATACGGCGCAATAAATGGAATCCAGCCAGGCGGCGCAGATGTATTTTTTCTGGGATTCGATCAGCCCGGCGAAGAGTTGCTGTATCGACGCGGTCGTTACCATGGTTTTGACCTGCGCATGGCCGATCAGCGTCACCGCCTGTTCCAGATTTTTCAAAGGCTGGTTGATCGCAAAAGCGCCTGAATTAGCGGCCATGATCAGCTTGCTGGTGAGGGCGGCATCGATACTGATCAAATCGGCCAGATCACCCAGAGAGCTATCTGGATCGTGGCAAATATCGAGCAATTTGCACAGGACATGGGGAGGACTAGGTAGTCTCACCAATTCCATTGATTCCAGTATTGATTGTGGCGGACTTCCTAGTTCATACATTACGGAGTATTTTATTTATAGTCTCGAGGGAATTAGGAACCGCGATACTATACTACAATTCGACGCCCGATTTGCGCCCGGTCAGGACATTTTGTCGTGAATTGTCGGCAGTTAACCGGATGGCTTTTGACAGGGTTTTTACAAAGCTGCGCTAACAGATTGATCGGCCTGGATTTCCGCTGTTCGGGCGTCTGACGGGTTCGGCAACAGCTCGCGAAGACTTATCAGAAGCATGACCGGGTCGAGCCGCCCGAACTCGCTTAAGATCCCGAAATCCGAGTGACATGGTCCAATAGATTGATACCACCCAGTTAAGAGATAATGAAACTTAACTGAGGTAACGATAGATGACAACGAGAAAGAAATATACGAAAGAATTCAAACTGGATGCAGTGAGCCTGGTAACT
>Ga0209150_1000054_pt1 | contig 52843 bp, 38 predicted proteins | sample WorMetTyACAVOLI3_FD_187424 | JGI IMG/M metagenome (GOLD analysis project Ga0209150, IMG submission 187424) | Marine gutless worms symbiont microbial communities from Max Planck institute for Marine Microbiology, Germany - Olavius algarvensis... ... | reverse complement strand
ACCCTGTTTACTCGTTTACCAACCGGGGTACAGCAGATGTATCGACGAAGACGACGAGAACGCGCGGAACTGATCGAGAAAACACAGTATGTTCTTTCCTATTAACTTTCCCCGGACAGCTGTGCGCTTACGCGGGGATGACGATTTATTTTGTTACCCATGTGCCCGGCTCTACATTTTTTGGGGGCTAGGGTGCGGAGGTGGCGGCATTTTGGGGTGACGCCAATTTGGGATGGCGGTATAGTCCGATGACGCCGCGCGGCGGTGTCAGTTAAGCTGGATTTCGGATAGCCGTTTATCCGACTCGCTATTGCTGATTTCATCAAGCTGCACCAGATCACCCAGATGGTATCCCTGAGCATAGTCGACTCCAATCAATTTCAGCCTGTCGACCGTGGCATCCCCATCCACGCTTTCGGCTATGGTCTTGATACCGAGCAAATGCGCCATAGAATTTATCGACTGCAGCATCGTGTAGTCAATCTCGTCGCTGCACAGATTACGCACTAAATTGCCGTCGATCTTGACGAAATCTACCGGCAAATCCTTGAGCGCTGCGAAACTGGCGAGGCCGCTGCCAAAATCGTCGAGCGCAAAACTGCAACCGATGGTCTGCAGGCGCTTGATCAGTCGACTGGCACTGGCTAGATTGTTACTGAACGCGGTCTCGGCGATCTCGAAACAGATTTGATGCGGCTTGACCACGGTCGTTTCGAACATCTGCAAAATATACTTGGGCAACTCATCATCTGCGATCGTAGCCGCCGACAGATTCAAACTCAGGACCAGATCCGGATTTTGCATGAATATATGCGGATATGTCCTGAAGACGCGGTCGATCACCCAGCGATCGATTTGCGGCATCAGACCGAAGCGCGATGCGGAAGACAGAAACGTGCCCGGGGTAATTAAATTGCCGTTTTCATCGAGCATGCGCAACAGCACTTCGGCGCGGGTATGCAATAAGGTCTGCTCCGCGTCGAGCGCGACAATCGGCTGATACAGCAACAAAAAGTTTTCGTTGGCGAGGGCGTCGCGGATGTCGCTGCGCTGCAACTTTTCACCCAGGCGACTAGCCAACTCCGCATCCGCTTCGGTATGGGTATGGGCACGCCCCCGCCCCAGATCCTTGGCGACATAACAAGCCTGATCGGCGTCATGCATCAACTGTTTGCGGGTGGTGGATTCTGCGGTGATCGGTACAATCCCGATACTGACCCCAACCTGATAGGTTTTTTGATCCCAGACAAACCGATATTCCCGTATTGCACCGATCAACATGTCGGCCACCTTGTGCGCCTTGCTCACCGGACAATTTTCCAGCAGCACGGCGAATTCATCGCCGCCGAGACGACCGATCGTATCACGGCCGCGCAATTGTCCGCTCAGCAACGACGATATCTGCTTCAGCAATTCGTCGCCGGCCTCGTGGCCAGCGGTATCGTTGACAATCTTGAATTGATCGAGGTCGAGAAATAGCAGTGCATGCGTGTTTTCGTAATCCTTGGCTGACTGCAGCCTGTTTTCCAGGTGCGCTTCGAACTCGGTGCGGTTCGCCAGACCGGTGAGCGGATCGTGGGTTGCCTGGTGCATCATCATCTTTTGCATGTCCCGCGAGACGGTCACATCCTTGAACACCAACACCACCCCGGTACTGTTGCCCTGACCATCGATCATCGGCGCCGCGGTGCCCTGGATCGAATAGCGCTCGCCGCTACGTGAAATCAGCACATTCTCAGTTTTAGGCGTGATCACCCGCTGTTCCGACAGACAGCGCATGGCCGGGTCCGGGATAACGTCCCCGCTTTGCTCGTCCTCGAGATGCAATACCGCTTCCATCGACAAGCCCATGGCCTGGTGATAACGCCATCCGGTCAAAGCTTCCGCCACCGGATTCATGTAATCGATACAGCCGCTGTGGTCGGTCGTGATGACGCCGTCACCGATGCAATGCAAGGTTACCTGCGCGCGCTCCTTTTCCATCACCGTTTCGCCGAGCGCAAGTTTGCGCTCGAGTTCGGCGGCGGCGCGCGCGGCGAACAACTTGATTATATGGACGTCGCTTTTTTCAGGATGCAGCGCGGCGCGATTCATACCCGCCAGCAGGCCGATTTGTTGGCCCGAGGAATCCTGTAGCTTGATCGCGAAAAAGCCGGAGGTCTGAAAGCGTTCCTGTAGCAAGCTGGCGTCGGGAAACAGGTTGCCGGCCGAGTTTTCCATATACCAGAAACTGCCGCTTTCGCCACAGGGGCTATTTTGCATCGAAATCGCATGATTCATGATATAACCGCCGTCGCACCAATAGGCCTGGGTTTGACAGGCCAGCTTTTCATCGTCGACACAGACGGCCAAAAATACCGCGTCCACCGACAGAAATTGCGACAATTCCCTGACCAGCGCGTAGAAGTAGGTTTCGCCGGTGGTGCCGACGGTGGATTCGATCAGGCTGTGCAGCCTGTCCTTGCGGTTATCCTGTTGTTTGCGGGCCTGCTTCGCCGCCAATCCCTTGAGCCAGTACCAGGAGATACCCACGCTGTGCAGCGCGGATACAATAGCTAGCAAAATTGCTTCGACCATGTCTAAATCGGGTTACGTCCGTATTAGCAGAAGTATAGGCAAGATTTCGCAAAATTGGGCTTTCGGCCGGGATTTATTCACTTGCATCGACTTGCGCCTTTGCCTAACCTAGCGCGACCTATCCATTCTAGAAATTCGACACTCCATGGCCAGTAAAAAAATCACATCCGGCAAGCCCGGCATTCGACAGTATTCGGCGCTGGTCGTCGACGGCACCGACCGCGCCCCGAGCCGTTCGATGCTGCGTGCGGTCGGCTTCGATGACGCCGATTTCAAGAAACCCCAGATCGGCATCGCCTCGACCTGGAGCATGGTCACACCTTGCAACATGCATATCGATCAGCTTGCGCTGAAGGCGGCCGAAGGCGCCAATCTAGCCAATGGCAAGGCCGTGGTCTTCAACACCATCACCATTTCGGACGGGATTTCGATGGGCACCGAGGGCATGAAGTACTCGCTGGTATCGCGCGAGGTTATCGCCGACTCGATCGAAGCCGTGGCCGGTTGCCAGGGATTCGACGCGCTGGTCACGATCGGCGGCTGCGACAAGAACATGCCCGGTTGCCTGATGGGCATGGCCCGCCTCAACCGCCCTGCGGTATTCGTCTACGGCGGCACCATTATGCCCGGCTGCCATAAGAACCGGCCGACCGACGTGGTTTCGGTATTCGAGGCGGTCGGCGCCGAGGCGCAACACAAGATCAGCAAACGCGAACTCAAGCAAATCGAATGCACCGCGATTCCCGGACCGGGATCCTGCGGCGGCATGTATACCGCGAATACCATGGCCTCGGCGATCGAAGCCATGGGTATGAGCCTGCCGAACAGTTCGGCGCAAGCCGCAATCTCGAACGACAAAACACAGGACTGCGTCGAAGCCGGGCGCGCCGCGATGTACCTGCTGCGCAACAATATCCGCCCCAGCGACATCATGACCAAAAAGGCATTCGAAAACGCGGTCACCGTGGTCATCGCGCTCGGCGGATCGACCAACGCGGTGCTGCATTTGCTGGCTATGGCGTCGACCATCGGCGTCAGACTCAAGCTCGACGACTTTACCCGCATCGGCAAGCGCGTGCCGGTGCTGGCCGACCTGCGCCCCAGCGGTAAGGCGATGATGTCGGAGTTGATCGAAATCGGCGGTATCCAGCCATTGATGAAAATGCTGCTCGATGCCGGGCTGCTGCACGGCGACTGTCTTACGGTTACCGGGAAAACCCTGCGGCAGAATCTGGCAAAGGTTAAGCCCTATCCAGACAGCCAGGATATCGTGCATGCGCTCGACGATCCGATTAAAAAAGACAGTCATCTCGTCATTCTGCGCGGGAATCTCGCCCCGCAGGGCTCGGTGGCGAAAATTTCGGGCAAGGAAGGGCTGCAATTTACCGGCAAGGCGCGCATCTTCGGTTCGGAAGAACAGGCATTGAAAAAGATTCTCGACGGCAGCGTAAAAAAAGGCGATGTCATCGTGGTGCGCTACGAGGGTCCGAAGGGTGGGCCCGGCATGCGGGAAATGCTGTCGCCCACTTCCGCCATTATGGGCAGGGGGCTGGGGAAGGATGTCGCCTTTTTGACCGATGGGCGTTTTTCGGGCGGCTCGCACGGCTTCGTGGTCGGGCATGTTACCCCGGAAGCGGCCGTCGGCGGCCCGATCGCCTTGCTCAAGAATGGCGACGTGATCACCATCGACGCCGAAAAACGCGAGGTTAACGCCAAGGTCAGCACGGCCGAAATGAAACGTCGGGCCAAAGCCTGGAAACCGCCGAAACCGCGCTATAAGCGCGGCCTGCTGGCCAAGTATGCACGCCTGGTGAGCTCGGCTTCCGAGGGCGCGGTTACCGATTTACCGGACTAACAGCCATTATCCAAACCGATGAGCGCAGCATTACCAGCCACGCGGGAAATGATTTCACAGCTGATTGCGACGCCGTCGGTGAGCTGCGTACACGCCGACCTCGACATGAGCAACTGCGGCGTCATCGATCTGGTCGCCGAATGGTCGGAAAACCTCGGCTTCGACATCGAACTCCAGGAAGTCGGCGCTTCCAAGTTCAACCTGATCGCGCGCGCCGGTAGCGGCGGCGATGGTCTGGTGCTGTCGGGTCATACCGACACCGTGCCCTGCGATCCGAAGCTTTGGACCAGCGACCCGTTCAAGGCGCGGGCGACCGAGGATCGTATCTACGGACTCGGCAGCTGCGATATGAAGAGCTTTCTCGCGCTGGCGCTTGCGGCGAGCGGTAAAGTCAATCTCGACAAGCTCAAACGCCCGTTGACGATAGTCGCCACCGCGGACGAGGAAACCACCATGAGCGGCGCCCGACTAATCGCCGACAACGGTGACAAGCTCGGCCGCTATTGCGTCATCGGCGAACCCACCGGACTGGTACCGATCCGCCAGCATAAGGGCAATCTGACGATGTCGGTCGAGTACCAGGGTCAGTCCGGACACGCCAGTAATCCGGGGCTTGGTAATAACGCACTCGACGGTATGTTTCAGTTCATGGCTGCGCTCTATGCCTATCGCGATAAAATTCAGCGGCAATACAACGACCCGGCATTTGCCATCCCGAGCCCGACAATGAATCTGGGCCATATTCACGGCGGTGACAATTCCAACCGCATCTGCGGAAGCTGTCTGCTGCTGATCGATATTCGCTTCCTGCCGGCAATGTCGTTCGCGCAACTGCAAGCGGAAATCGAACAGATTGCGACCGAAGTTGCCGTGGCACGAGGGCTCGGGGTCAGCATGCAAATTTTCGGCGACGGCATGCCGGCAATGGACACCGACGCCGCCAGCGAAATCGCGCAGTACCTAACCCATATCACCGGCAAAAAGACCGGCAGCGTCGCCTTCGGCACCGAGGCTCCCTACTACAATTCAATGCAGACCGAAACCATTGTTATCGGCCCGGGTTCGATCGACCAGGCACACCAGCCCGATGAGTTTCTGCCGCTGGGTCATATCGACCCGACGATAAAAATACTCGACGACCTGATCCGGCATTTTTGCCTGGCGTGAAAATACTGGCCGATCAAAATATCCCCTACGTGGCGCAGGCCTTCGGGGATCTGGGCGAGGTGCGACTGATGCCGGGACGCGATATCCGACGCCAGCACCTGCGCGACTGCCAGTGCCTCATCGTCAGGACGGTCACCCGGGTTAATCGGGCCTTGCTCGATAACACGCCGGTCGAGTTCGTCGGCAGCGCAACCATCGGTACCGATCACATCGATCTGGACTACCTGCAGTCCGCTGGCATCGACCATAGCAACGCCGCCGGCTGCAATGCCGAGGCGGCGGCCGAATATGTGGTGAGCGGTTTATTCGCGCTGTCATCGCGCCGGGATCTGGATCCGTTCCGATGCCGCGCCGGTATCGTCGGCTACGGCAACGTCGGCACGCGGCTGGCAGACAAACTCGAAACCCTCGGCATCGAATGCCGGGTCTGCGATCCACCGCTGCAACAGCGCGGCCAAACGGTGCGCGAATTCGTCGATCTCGACAGCATTCTGCGGGACTGCGATTTCATCAGCCTGCATGTACCGCTGACGCGCGCGGGCGAGCATCCCACTTTCCATTTGCTTGACCGGCAACGGCTGCAACGGCTGGCCCCGGGTTGCCTGCTGGTAAACGCGGCGCGGGGTGAAGTGGTGGACAACCGCGCCCTGCTCGCTACGCTCGAGCAGCGGCCGGATCTGAGTCTGTTTCTCGATACCTGGGAAGACGAGCCGCGGGTCAACCGCGAACTGTTGCGGCGCGTCGATATCGCGACCCCCCATATCGCCGGCTACAGCGTCGAGGGACGCCTACGCGGCACGCAAATGGTGCTCGATGCGGCCTGCCGTCATTTCGCGCGCAAATCGGGCTGGCAAATGTCGCGCCTGCTACCGGTGGCGAAAACGATCGGCGCTACGGCTGCCGGCCGCGGGCTTGAATCCTGGCGCGGACTGTTTCATGAGCACTGCGATATCTGGCGCGATCACGACGCCCTCGTTGCCGGCGCCGAAATCGACGATACGGGCTTTGCCGCGCATTTCGACGGGTTACGCCGGGTTTATCCCGATCGGCTCGAATACGAACACTGCAACGTGGACCGGCGCATCACCCGGTTGCCGCCACGGATCCTCGAACGCCTGGGATTTCGATTGACGGGCTGAGTCCCCGTCCGCGCATCAGGAGCGCAGTTGCACCACATTAGTTGCGAAATCCAGTTGTTGCTGCGGATTTCGTAGCACCTCCTCCAGCGCCTCGGGGTCGACCGGTTTGCTCAGCAAATAGCCCTGTATTTCGTCCACCGCGTAACTGCCGAGTAACTCGAACTGCGCGCGGTCCTCAACGCCTTCGCCGACTACCCGCATTCCCATTGAATGCGCCATGGTGATCAGCGTTTGCACGATTTTTTGATCACTTTCGTCGGTACAGATATCCCTGATGAATCCACGATCTATTTTGAGGGTGTCGATCGGCAGAGTCTTCAGATAACTCAAGGACGAATAGCCGGTGCCGAAATCGTCGATCGCGATCGAAATGCCACGCGCGTGCAGCCGCTCCAGCGATTTGATCGCCTGAGTCACGTCTTTCATCAGAATGGTTTCGGTAACCTCGATCTCGAACAGCCGCGGAGGCAAGTCAAACGCTTCCAGCCGGCTCAATATTCGCTGTACGATATCGGTTTGCATCAGCTGCACGCTGGACAGGTTGATCGCGATCCTGCAATCGCGAATGCCGCGGTCCAGCCAGTTGCGCTGCTGCCGGCAGACTTCATCGATGACCCAGTCGCCGATTTGCACAATCAACCCGCGCTGTTCGGCAAACTCGATGAATTCGTAGGGCGACACCAGACCGCGCACGGGATGGTTCCAGCGAATCAGGGCCTCGACGCCAACGATCTTTTGCGTGCCGATATCGAGCTTGGGTTGATATTGCAGCATCCATTCCTCGTTTTTGATGGCCTGGTGCAAATCGGCTTCGAGCTGCAGATGTTTAACCGAAAGATCCTGCACATGATTGTCGAAGAACTGGTAACCGTATTCCGACTTGTGTTTCTTGCTGTACAGTTTCGCGCTCATCGCATTGTTCAACAGGCCTTCGACCGTATCGGCGTCGGTCGGATACAGACTGACGCCGACATGGCTGGTGAGATACACGGTATTGCCTTCGATTTCGACCGGTTGGTTAATCACGTCGAGGACACGTTTGACCGCCCAGGTAACCTGCTCTTTTTCCGGCAGATCGGGTCAACAGCACCGCAAATTCATCCCCGGCAAAACGCGATACGGAAAGGCGCGATACGCCGTCGGATTTACGCACGATGGAATTCAGGCGGTAGGCAACCTGTTTCAACACTTCGTCACCACCGGATCTGCCCAGGCCGGCGTTGACCTGGCTAAACAATTCGATGTCGATGATCAATACCGCGGCGAGTTGATCGTGGCGGCATCCGCGCTCTATCGCCTGGTGAATACGGTCGTAAAACAATAACTGGTTCGGCAAGCCGGTGAGTCGATCGTAACTTTTAGTGTACTCGAGCTCGGAGGAAAACTGCGACGCGATGTCCTCGAGTTCGGCGATGCGGTGCTGCAGGCTGGCGACCTTGGTTTCATCTGTCGATTCCGGCGTTGTCTCGGCTGCACCAATCCCGGAAGCTCCGTCCTGGGTGGACATCGAGGCATAACTGACTACCCGGTTACGCCCGGTCTGCTTCGCGCCGTAGAGGGCTTCGTCGGCCAGATTGTTGAGCGCGCTCGGATCTTCCGGATTATCGCGCACACTCGCGACCCCGAAGCTCGCCGTGACACGGGGCCCGTCTTTAAATACTTTGCTCGATTCATCCTTGATCCGCAGGCGAATACGCTCGGCGACCTTAATCGCAACCTCGAGCGACATCTGGGGCAGCGCCAGGCAAAATTCCTCACCGCCGTATCGCCCGACCAGATCTTCCTTACGGGTACTCTTCTTGAGCACCTCGGCCAGCATCTTGATGACTTCGTCCCCGGTCGAGTGACCGAAATTGTCGTTTACCGATTTGAAGTGATCGAGGTCGACCATGATGAAGGCGAGTTCGCTGTCATCTTCCAACGACGCGTTAAACAGGACTTCGAACTGCTCCGAAAACGAACGCCGGTTGAGACAGCCGGTCAGCGCGTCGCGGGTTGCCAGGTAGGACAGTTCCTTGTTCTGTTCCTGCACCTGCGCCTGGGTTTTTTCCAACCGCTGCACCGCGGACCGCAGCCGCAGATTCTGCTCCTCGACCGCGGTAATGTCGTCGAGCGTGACGAGTACCCCCTGCGGCCGATTCTCCGGGCTCAATATCGGCGACGCGTTTATCGCGAACTTAAAGCTGTCGCCCGTCTCCGAAATCAGTATGAACTGCGCGCCGACGACAGCCTTACCGGTTCCGAGGACTTCCACCCAGGGAAGTTCGGTGCCGGACTTCTTTTTTGAGACGCGCTCCCACTTCAAATCGGAAGCCTTGCTGCCCATCAAGGTGATCGCGTCGCGTCCGATCCGGTCGGCAAATGCCTTGTTGGTGAGTAGAATCTGTTCGTCCTCGTCGACGATCAGCACGCCTTCCGACAGCGTATCGAAGGCGGCGTTGACACGCTCCGGGATAACCGCGCTCGGGTCCAGCTGCCGCAGGGTACGCAGCATGAATACCAGAAAAACGAAGAAACCGATCAGAATAAAAAAGACCAATAGCTTAAAAATCGATTTCTGGGTGTAACCGCGCAACGAATCGCTGTTGAGCTCGCTGAAACGCAACTCGACGCTTCCCCAGGGCCGGTCGCGCTGCCGCAGGGGCACTCGCACATGCGTCGAAGTCGACTTGCTGCCGTCGAATCCCTGCCACAGCCGGGCGTGGTCCGCGGACTCGAATACGACTTCGCCCGACACCAGGCGAATCGCGGTCGACAAAATCGCCGGGTTGCGCCGGGTGACAATCCGAATTAACCGCTCGATCTTGCGAATATCCCGGATCGGATCCATCAATGAAAACTGGATCGCCAGCGATTCGGAAATCTGCTTGCGCGCTTCGAGTTCCAGCCGGTCTTCGTCCGGGGTAAAACCGAACATGTCCGCAGTCAGCAGAATGCAGGCCGTCAGCAGCGCCAGCGCGATTGCGAGACGCATCGCCGGAAACATCAAGCCCATTGATTTTCGCAGGTTACTCATTTACCGAACCGCTACCCTGCTGCTGTTTCGATTGCCCCGAAAACATCTTGTCCACGCGCCGCGCACCCCGTTTCGCGGCATCGTCGCCGTCATCATCGGGCTGGTCCGACTCGTCTTCTTCCCGGGTCTTGAGAATCGGTAGCGGATCGAAACGATTTAGCAAGGGTACGGTTCCCATCAAACTCGCCAGTAGCGAACCGCCGCGCAGCACCCAGCTGACGATGCCGGCGGTAATGCTCGCGCTGGAACCCATGAAAATTTGCACCTGGATATCGTCCACACTTTTGTGCAGGCCGTCGCCATCAATGCCCTGGTGCATGCGATCGATACGCTCCAGCAATTCGAGTTCGAACTGCTGATTCAGCTCCTCATCGTCGCTGACCTGCAGTTTGAGTTGGTCAAGGTTCAGAGTCTGACCAGCCATTGGTTGCAGCTGCGACGCTGCAGCCGGGCGCGCAAGCTCTGGCTTGAGACCGGCCGGCTGGATGGTGGGCTGGTCTTGCCGCAAAAATCCGGCGACGTCTTCTCCCCGCGTTTGCGGTGGCGCCGCGGTTTCCTGCGGCATGTGGGTTATCTGGCCGAGCAGCGGGTCTTCGTCAGCGTCCTCGGATTCGGGTGTCGCTTCTTTTTCCGGCAATGGCTCGGGTTCGGGCGTGGGATCGATCACCGGCGGATCGACCACCGGCGGGGTCACAGGCTCCTGCACGCCATGAATGGTGACGATGACATCGTGCGTGCTGCCGTCGACGGTAGTCACGATCATGACATCGACCAGCGAATCCCCTGACTGCAGCGACTGGATTGCGGCCTGGCCGTTGTCGGCGCTGTATGCCCAGTTGCCGGCGGGGTCGATCGACAGTGTACCGAGTGTCCCGTTGACGGTAGCGGCCATGAAACTCGATTCCCCACTATCGGGATCGGCTACGGAGAGCGCGCCCGCCGCGCCGAGTTGGCCGCCGACCACATTCTGATCCTCGGTCAGCGTGGCCTGATCGACCCCGGCGATAAGCGGCAGGTTGTTAAAAGCCGCGACTGTCAGACTGAAGTTATCCGTAACCGCACTGCTGCCGTCATCGGCGGTGATCTTGATATCGATTACGCCGATGTCGCCCGCCGCCGGCGTGCCGCTGAAACTGCGCGTCGCGCCGTCGAAGCCAAGCCACGCCGGTAGGGGGCTGCCGTCACTCAAGGTCGCGCTATAGCTCAGCGTATCCGAGGCATCGAGATCGCCGAAGCTATTGGCCGCGAAAGTGAAATTGAAGACCAGGCTTGCGGTCGCGCTTTGATTCGGAATCGAGTTATCCAGCGTCGGCGCATCCTCGGCGCCATTAATGGTCAGGCTCACGAGCTGCGTGCTGCCGTCGCTGGCGGTGAAGGTGAAACTGTCGCTCAGCGTTTCACCGGCATCGAGCCCCTGCACCGCCGCATGGCTATTGTTGAGCGTGTAGGTCCAGGTATTCCCGGTGATTTCAAAATTACCGTAACCGTTCGTTCCTGGCGTCGGCGTTACATCGTTGTAACTGATCGGATTGTCCGAGCTGTCGGCGTCGCTAATCGTCAGGCTGTCGGACGCGGTCAGGGCGCCGTCTTCGACCACCGCGCCGCTGGCAACGCCGCCGAGCACCGGCAAATCTTCACTGCCGTCTATAGTAACAATCACCGTTCGGGTCGAGCCGTCGGTAGCGACGAAGGTATAGCTATCGCTCAAACTTTCACCGACGTCTAACGCCTGTACTGCGGCGTGGGCATTGTTCAGGGTATAGCTCCAGGTATTCGACGCGATCTCGAAGTCGCCGTATCCGTTGTCGCCCGGCGTTGCCGCGATGTCATTGAAACCAACCGGATTGTCACTGCCGTCGACATCGGCAATCGTTAGCGTATCCGAAGCTATGAGCGTGCCGTCCTCGGCGACCGCGCCGGTCGCGACTCCGCCGATTACCGGCGCATCCTCGGCGCCGTTGAGCGTAATCGTCACGTCATGAGTGGTGCCGTCGAAAGCCGCCACGGTTAGTGTATCGAGCAGTGATTCGCCCGCATCCAGCGCCTGTAGCGCGGCCTGACTATTGGCAGCGCTATAGATCCAGTTACCGGCTGCATCGATCGTCAGTGTGCCGTAGGTTCCGCTGACTGTCGCTGCCTGAAAACTGGACTCCCCTGCATCGGGATCGGCAATCGTCAAGCTGCCGGTGGTGCTGATATTACCGCCGACCACGCCGCTGTCCTCGATCACCGCTCCGGTATCGATACCGGCGATGACCGCCGGGTCGGCGCTATTGTCGATGGTCAGGGTAAAGCTGTCCGAAATCGTGCTGCTGCCGTCGTCGGCGGTGATTTTGATATCGATCGAGCCGACATCGGCATTGGTCGGCGTGCCGCTGAAACTGCGAGTGGCCGCGTCAAAATTCAACCAAGCCGGCAGCGGGCTGTTATCGGCGAGTGTGGCGCTATAGGCCAAGCTATCGGAGTCATCGAGATCGCCGAAGCTGTTGGCCGCGAAACTGAAGTTAAAAATGACATCTTCGGTCGCAGTTTGATCCGCAATCGCGTTATCGACCGTCGGCGCGTCTTCGGCGCCATCGATGGTGACGGTGACCAGCTGTGTACTGCCGTCGGTGGCGCTGAAGGTGAAGCTATCGCTCAAGGATTCACCGACATCGAGCGCCTGCACCGCGGCATGACCGCTGTTGAGCGTATAGGTCCAGGTATTACCGCTGATTTCGAAACTGCCGTAACCGTTGCTGCCGGGCGTCGGCGTCAGATCATTGTAGCCGATCGGGTTATCGGAGGTGTCAGTATCCGCGATCGTCAGCGTAGCGCTGGCCACCAGCGTGCCGTCCTCACTGACCGTGCCGACGCTAACGCCGCCGAGCACCGGCAGATCCTCGGCGCCGTCAATGGTAACCGTTACGCTCCGGGTCGAGCCGTCGCTAGCGGTAAAGGTATAGCTGTCAGTCAGGGATTCACCGACGTCGAGTCCCTGCACCGCGGCGTGACTGTTGTTCAGGGTAAAAGTCCAGCTATTCGACGTCAGCACGAAGTTGCCATAACCATTGTCGCCCAGCGTTGCGGCCACATCGTTGAAGCTGACCGGATTGTCCGATGAATCCGTATCGGTGATGGTCAGCGTTGCGCCGACTGCCAGGCTGCCGTCTTCGGCCACGCTACCAGTAGCGATACCACCGATCACGGGGGCATCCTCGGCGCCATTGATGGTTACGATCACGTCATGACTGCTACCGTCGAAGGTGGTCACCGTCAGCGTTTCGATCAGGGTTTCACCGGCGTCCAGCGCCTGGATAGAAATTTGGCTGTTGTCGGCGCTGTAACTCCAGTTACCGGCGGTATCGATGATTAGATCGCCGTAGCTGCCGTTGACCGTCGCGGCGATGAAGCTGGATTCACCCGGGTCAGGATCGGCGATCGTCATGTTGCCGCTGGTGCTGATATTACCGGCCACGACGGCGCTATCTTCGATAACCGCACCGCTATCGACGCCGCTGATTACGGGCGCATCACTACTGTTGTTCACCGTGAGGGTGAAGCTATCGGTAATTGTGCTGCTGCCGTCGTCGGCGGTGATCTTAATATCGATCGAGCCGACGTCGGCGTTGACCGGCGTGCCGCTGAATGTCCGCGTAGCACCGTCGAAACTCAACCAGGCGGGCAGCGGACTGTCGTCGCTGAGTGTCGCGCTGTAAATCAGGTTATCCGCTGCGTCTAGATCGCCGAAAGTGCTCACCGGAAAAGTAAAGCCGAACGCGACATCTTCGGTCGCGCTCTGGTTGGCAAGCGGATTATCCAGCGTTGGCGCATCCTCGGCGCCGTTGACCGTGACGGTCACGACCCGAGTCGAGCCGTCGGTCGCGGTAAAGGTAAAAGTATCGTTGAGCGTTTCGCCGACATCGAGCGCCTGGATGACACCGCTGCCGTTATTCAAGGTATAGGTCCAGACGTTGGCCGTTATTTCAAAATTGCCGTAACCATTGTCCCCGGTGGTTGCCAGCATATCGTTGAAGCTGACCGGGTTGTCGCTGCTATCGGCGTCGGTTATCGTCAGCGTGTCGCTGGCGGTAAGTGTGCCGTCCTCGGTGACTGCACCAATGGCTACACCGCCGATCACCGGGGTATCTTCCGCCCCGTTGATCGTGACGGTCACGGTTCGAGTCGAGCCGTCGCTGGCGGTGAAGGTAAAGGTATCGTTTAGCGTCTCACCCGCATCGAGCGCTTGAACCGACGCATGACTATTGTTGAGCGTATAAGTCCAGCTATTCGACGTAATCTCGAAATTACCGTAACCGTTGTCGCCCAGCGTGGCGGCCACATCGTTGAAGCTGATCGGATTATCGGACGTATCCGCGTCGGTAATCGTCAGCGTATCGGTCGCCGTCAGGGTGCCGTCTTCGGCCACGGCACCCACCGCCGTACCGCCGATGACGGCGGCGTCTTCCGCGCCGTTGATGGTCACCGTGACCACTTGTGTGCTGCCATCGCTGGCGGTGAAGGTAAAGGTGTCGTTCAGCGTCTCGCCGGCATCGAGCGCTTGAACCGATGCATGGGCGTTGTTCAAAGAGTAAGTCCAGCTATTCGACGTAATCTCGAAATTGCCGTAACCATTGTCGCCCAGGGTAGCGGCCACGTCGTTGAAGCTGACCAGATTATCCGACGTATCGGCATCGGTAATCGTTAGCGTATCGGTCGCCGTCAGGGTGTCAATCTTCGGCCACGGCACCCACCGCCGTGCCACCGATCACCGCCGCGTCCTCGGCACCGTTGATGGTCAACCGTAACCACTTGCGTCGAACCATCCGTCGCCGCAAAGGTAAAAGTATCGTTCAGCGTCTCGCCGGCATCGAGTGCCTGTACCGAGGCATGGCTATTGTTCAGGGTGTAAGTCCAGGTATTCGACGTGATCTCGAAATTACCGTAACCGTTGTCGCCCAGCGTGGCGGCCACGTCGTTGAAACTGACCGGATTATCGGACGTATCCGCGTCGGTAATCGTCAGCGTATCGGTCGCGGTGAGCGTGCCATCTTCGGCGACCGCGCCGGTTGCGGTACCACCGATGACGGCGGCGTCTTCCGCACCGTTGATGGTGATGACGATGTCATGTGACGTGCCGTCGAAGGTCGTAACAGTCAGCGTATCTACCAGCGATTCGCCGGCATCCAGCGACTGCACCGCGGACTGGCTATTATCAGCGCTATAACTCCAATTTCCCGCGCTGTCGACCACCAGATCGCCGTAACTGCCGTTAATCGTTTCCGCCTGGAAACTGGATTCGCCGGGGTCTTCGTCGGTAATGGTCAAACCGCCGGAGGCGCCGAGGTTGCCGGCAACAACCGCAATATCCTCGGTAACCGATCCGGAATCGACTCCACCGATAACGGGTGCATCGGCAATCGAATCGACGGTCAATGTTACCGTCGCTACATTCGAATCCTGGGTACCGTCGTTGATTTTGTAGGTAAAACTATCGCTGCCGTGATAGCCGGGATTGGGTGTATAGCTGAAAGTGCCGTCGGCATTAAACGTGAAGGCCGCCGCTTGACTGGGCCCGCTGACGAGGATTGCGGTCAGCGTATTGCTTCCGTCGTGGAGGTCTGTGGCGACGACACCGCCAACCGCCGGCGCCGACTGGGCACCGCCGAAACTCACAAAGGCATCAGTCATCGACAAGTGTTGCGCCTTTATCCAGTCGGCGGAGCGGTCCGTGGCGGAAATGCGGACTTCGTCGATGATACCATCGAAGGCGCCAGCCGACGTATTCACGTGCCGGCCAATACGCTGCGACAGTCCGGCGACGGTACTCGGCTCAGTATAGGTATCGGATCCGTCCGGGTTCCCGTTCAGGTAATAGCGGATCGTGCCGGCACCGTCATAGGCGGCCGTGATGTGAGCCCAGGTACCGACGCCGGTCTGGCTATCCGCGACATGGTTGTTCCAGGTGCCATCATGGGTCGGCACGTGGTAGTAGGTATCATCAGTAGTATATTGTCCCACGTTCAACGCCACGGTGCCATCACGGGGCTGCCATCCCTGGAAAATACGCCATACTGAGCATTGGTTCCCGGGCTCGCATCCAGTTTGACCCAGGCGGAAATGGTAAACGCGCTACGCCCGTCGATGATCGTGTCGGTGCCGAGATCGATGAAATCGTCCACCCCATCGAATTCCTGTCCGCCGCCAATTTGGCCGACCGCGCTCGCATTACCGTCCTGTGTCCCGTCGAAATCACCGGCGGAATCGTCGTGGATGGCGCCGCTGCCTTCATCGACCGCGCTTTCGTTGAGATGCCAGACCCCGCGATAATTGCCGTCCCAGACCTCGGTCGGAGATTGGGCGTCGCCTGCCGTAGCATTACCGTAATACATCTGGATGTGGTCCGTGGCCGAGGCGCCGTCAATCAGTGGAACCTTGACCCAAACGAAAGAGTCGCCGCTTTCGCTCCACTGCTCTATCTCGTAGGCCAGGGCTGAGCCATCGGCATCCAGGAAACGCAAGTCCTGCCCGCCGTTTTGGGTCTGGGCGTAGTCAATATTCGCACTGTTGAGTTTAACCAGTACGGCAAAATCGGTCAGGTCTTCAGTCTGACCGGAATTATCGAAAGTTAACAACTGTCGCTGAGTCCAGTCGGTGTTCCACCAATCCACATTCAAAGCCGTATCTTCGTCGACGCTATAGGCGTTATCTAATGCGGTAACGGCGGAAGCGGTGACGTTAATCGAGTAATCCTCGACTTCACCATATTGAAACACTTCGTCCGAGGCAGCGGCGCCCTGGTACTTCAGGCTCACGCGTAAGATGGCCGTGCCGATCGCCGCGTCGTTGGGCGCGGTAATCATGACTGCGTGTGGGCCATTACTGCCGGTATTGGCGGCGAGGACGTAACCTTCTCCGCCATCGGTAAAATCGCCGTCGCCGTCCCAGTCGATCCAGGCGTTGACATAATCCTGGCTATCGGCATTGATGGTCACCGAAAGCAAGGCCGCCTCCCCCTGTTCGATACTGCCTACCTGGCCGCTATAGTCACCATAGCCTCCGCCTTCTTGAGCGGAGGTATTATTGATGCCGGCAAATGACACATTGGTAATCCATTCGAAGCTATTGTCCTGGCCATTGGAGTCCGGATAACCGGCGGGCGTCAGGACATGTTCCCAGCTTTGTTGCACCTGTTCCGAGACGGCAACCGTCGATTCGATGGCGCCGGTACTTGCCTCTAGAACCCAGTCGCCACCCAGACTATGCGCGCCGGTCAGATCGTCGGAAGCGGCAACGTCGGCCATGGTCAGTCCGCTGAGCTCGTCAATCAGGTTTTGCCCTACTTCACTGGCGGCGAGGTTGCAGCCGTAAACCAGGATATCGCCGAATTCGGCGAAGGCATTGGCCCACAACGCGATGCTCGGGTTATTTTCTTCGAGCGACTCGGCATCGAGCCGACTCGCACCGAGTTCAATGCTGCCGTCGGTGCCGTGAGAAATGATGTGAATCGCGTCTAGATCGTCGCGTTCCTGTAATATCGCCGAAATCCGGTCGATTCCGTTTTGGTCGCGCTCGAGCAAGACGACCTCGATATTGCGGTTGGAATCGGCATTGCTTAGCAAATCATCGATCAGTAGCTGGTAGTTGTCGACGCCGGCGTCGACAAACGCGATTTCGTGGGATTGACCTTCGGCATCGGTGACACCGGTGCCGAGCTGACCAGTTTGCGTTACGCCGGTATCCAAGTCACGATAAATCGCGTTGGCCTCGGAATCGAGGTCGAGATCTAGATCGATCAGGCCCTCGACGCCGCCCGAAAACAGCCGGCGTTCCTCCAACTCTTCGAAAATCGGCCGGGACTGCTGCAGGGCATTTTTAGAGATTTTATTCATCAGCGCTTCTATACCCACTCAACTATAGGACGACGTCTATCGCCGAGAACCGCCGCTCGGCATGGAACCCGTAAAACCAGGACCGGCGGTTTCACATTAATAAATACGCTTACTAATGACGCGAAACTCCCGCGACCTCTTAAAACGAGATCAAGCTGGATAATCTGTGAAGCGCGGCATGCATTCATCGGAGTATCCGGGCTAATTACTGCTACGGGAGGATTCCAGCAAACTGTAACCATCGTTGCCGGCCGGTAGCGGGGTCTCGAAGGCGAAACTGGCCATACAGTTGACTCCGCCCACGAGCCGGTCCTCGGGGTTCGGTAACTCCATGCGCACGGTAAAGCTGCCGCTGGCCGGGTCGATCAACTGATCGACGATAGTCACGGTCGCCTCGAACATCTGGTTGGCGGGTTGCTCGGGATGAATTTCGGCCACCATGCCTCTTTCGATCAGGCCGAAATACTCGGTCGGCGCGATCAGTTCGACCTTCAGCGGATCGACCTTGGCGAGTTTCATGATGGTGCGGCCCGCGACCGATTCGCCCACCATGGCGTAGCGATCGACGACGATACCGTCGATCGGGCTCTTGATGGTGCGCAACGCCAGCTGGGATTTCGCCAGTTCGAGATTGAGCTGGGCGATGCGGCGCTTTTCTTTCGCCTTGTTGAGCTCGATCCGCGCCAGCGCAACCTCAGTCTCGGCCTTGTCTTTTTCGTAACGCGACACCGAATTCTGCTGCAGCAGGTCGTTCATGCGTTTGTGGTATTGCCGGGCGTAGCGCAACTGCTCCTTGCGATTCTCGACATCGCTGGATGATGTCGCCTGTAACTGCGCGAGGTTTACCCGGGCCTGTTCTACCGAAGCCTCGAGCCGCACCAGCGTCTGGCCGCGCGCGACGGTATCCCCAATTTCGACCAGGATTTCTTCCAGCACCGATTCCACCGGGCTACTCAGTTCGACATACATTTCGGGCTTGACCAGGCAGTCGAGATCGGCGGAACGCGCAACGGGGGCCGCACATAACATAACCAACGCGGCGAACCACAACAGTTTCGGCGAAAACGGCTTAAACCATTCGTGAAAATTGACGGCGCGGGCCTGCAAACGATTTTCCCGCGTCGGGTAAAGCTTCATTTTTATCATTCAAACCTCCCCGCAAAAGCCAGGGTGCGCCGCAGGCGTTGATCCTGCTTCATTAATTGTTTACGGACGCGGCACTGCCTCTTTTCGTGCCGCTGCTGCGGCCGGCGTAGCAGCGGGCCGCTTAAAAATCTTGCCAGCGGTTCGCCTTCGGAGATCACCGCCCGTAGCAGCTTGATCACAGCGGGTCCGTAGAATTCTGCCAGCGCCGCATCCTCTAGCGACAGAATGGCCTCGGCGCTGCCCGGGTCGCCCTGGCGCGCCGCGCGGCCGAACAATTGGCGATCGATACGAAAAGAATCGTTGAGGGACAGGGAGATCACATGCAAGCCGCCGAGTTCCTCGACGCCCGCACCCAACGCGATGTCGGTGCCGCGCCCCGCCATGTTGGTGGCGACGGTAATCGCGCCCTTTTGCCCTGCTGCCGCGATTATCTCGGCCTCTTGCCGATCTTGCTTGGCGTTCAACACCCGGTGCCGGATCCCGGCCTGGTGCAACATGACCGACACCTGTTCCGAATCTTCGACCGAACAGGTGCCGATCAGAATTGGCCGGCCGATGCGGTTCATCGCGCTGACACGATTGATCAGGGCAATCCGTTTGTCCGTTGCATCGCGATAGACATGCTCACCCATCATCAATCGCTTCGAGGCTTGATTGGGGGCGACCCGGTGCACATCGAGGCCATAAACCCGTTGCAGTTCTCCCGCGACCTCGCTGAGCGTGCCGGAAGTACCGCCGAGGCGCAGGTAGCGGCTGAAGAAACGCTGATAACTGATGCGCGCCTGGGGTTCGCGTTGCTCGCTGATCAAGCAACCTTCCTTGGCTTCGATCATCTGGTGCAGCCCCTGCTCCCAGGCGCGGTCGGGCATCACACGTCCGGTTGATTGATCGATAATCTGCACTTTTTCTTCGTACACTACATACTCGCGATCACGTTTATAAAATAGCGTCGCCGCCAGTGCCTGTTTCACCAGCGTTTCGCGCTTGCGTTTGTTGCGCCATAATTTCGGCAGGCTCAGAATCTGGTCTTCAAGACTATCTTCACCGGCCACGGTTAAGTCGACGCTGCGCCGCTTCGGGTCGATTTGATAATCCTTGTCGGACACCAGCGTCGAGGCGAGATACAGCGCATCGCTATAGGTATCGGCCGATTCTTCGTTTACTAAAGCGCGAGTTATAATTAAAGGCGTATTGGCCTCGTCGATAAGCACGCTGTCGGCCTCGTCGACAATCGCGAAACACAGGCCGCGCAACAGCAGGCCGCCATTTGAACCGGGGCTCAACCGGCGTTTGATCTGGCGATACTGAAAGCGCAAATTGCCGCTATCTTCGCCGATCTCGATGCGATCTCGCAGGTAATCGAACGCAATTTGCTTGTTAGTGGTGTGTACGATATCGGCTTCATAGGCTTGCTGACATTGCGCCGGCTGCATGCCGTCGACCACCGCACTGGCGCTTAATCCAAGCCGCTGATAGAGCGGCCGCATTAGTTCGCAGTCGCGCTCGGCCAGGTAATCGTTGGCGGTAATCACGTGCACCGGAATACCTGCCAGGGCGGCGGTGCAGGCGGGTAGCGCCGCAGTCAGGGTTTTACCCTCGCCGGTCTGCATTTCGGCCAGCATGCCGTTCATCATCAGCCAGCCGCCATGGAGCTGCACGTCGAAGTGGCGCATGCCGAGGACCCGGCCGGCCGCCTCGCGGATTAGCGCGAAGGCCTCGATCATCAGCGACGAACTCAATCCCTGGCGATGCAGTTGCGCCCGCAGTTCCTCGAGTACGGCATTAAAGGCTTCGTCGCTGCTGTCTTGCAACGCCGCCTGGTGACGATTGACCCGGCGGACAAGGCTGGCCTGACTCAGTCGGTTGCGTCCCAGAAACGAGTGGCAACGCTCGATCCAGCCCCGGACAAAGACTTCCAGATCATCGGTAGAATCGGATTGACGCTGCGGGTAACTACCGAGACTGACCCCGGGCTTGAGCGATAAATCAGACATTGAACTGCCTCAGGAACACTTGGCGCAGGCGCCGATACCACTGGCTCGCGAGCGCCTCGCTGCCGTGATCGATGCGCACGTAGGCGCGCGTGCCCAGTGGAATTTCCTGACCTTCGAATTCGGGTTTCAAATCCACCAAAAACACTTTTTCGCTGGAAATCAACCCGCCGCTCTTATCCGGCTTGACGATAAACCTGCCACCCCCCGAGGTTGCGAGTGCGGCGCTGGGGAGCCGGTTGGTGGCTTCGGGGGCCTGGCGGATGATTGCGGCCGCAAATTCCTTGCCGGGCCGATTGGCGAAGCGGATTTTGATATCGACCACGCTTTGCCGCAACTGACCGATATGATCCTGGCTCACCGCCATGCGCACGGTCGGTTTTTCCTGATCGAGGATATAGCCGATTAAATCGCCCTTACGCAGAAATCGACCCGGTAGATCGTCCGCTTCGAGCAGCATCAAGCGCCCATCCTTGAAGGCGTTAACCGACATGGCCTCGGCCTGCCTCGAAATAAACCCTAGCTCGGACTCGGCGACCTGCAGTTCCTCTTTGACGATACCGGCCTCGATATGGTTGCTGGCGCGGCTGGCGCGGTAGCGCGATTTCAATTCCCTGACGCGGGCTTGCGCGATCCGGGCCTTGCTTTGCAGCAAGGGGTCATGCAACGACAACAGCGGCGCACCGGCGCGAACCGCTTGATGGTTTTCGACTTCAAGCGTCTTGACGAAACCGTCGTGCTCAACCCTTAGACGCACCTCGTCGGGCTGCCACACGACCCCTGGTTCAGAGTGTAAGACGGCAGTGGCACAAAACCGAAGCTTACGATCAGCGCGCCGCCTAGGCCGAGACTGGCGAACATCGCGCGATTGCGCTTTTTCTGCAACGCAGGGCTCGCTATCAGGTAACGCAACGCCCGGTACAGGGGACGCAGGATTTGCAGACTGATCAGCCAAATCGCCAGCAACACGCCGAGATAAAAGAATTTCTCGGTCACTACGACCAAAATGAACCACAAGATGCCGAGGCGATAAGTCAACGACAACAGACTATAGGCGACAAACCACGGGGCTTCGCCGGGGGCACTGGCCGGCGATACCGCATCGCGCAAGCCAAACAGATAACGCTGAAACAGGTATTGCCAGTATTGACTGGAGCGCTGGAACAGGTTGGGGATACCCAGGGCATCGGCGAGCACGTGGTAGCCATCGTACTTCAGCAACGGGTTGCCGTTGAAAAACAGCGAAGATACGCCGCCAATCAAAAATATATTGAAACCAATACTTTGCGTAAGCCCGGGCTGGGCGGCCAGAAACAATAACAGGCCAAGCGCGGCGAAGAAGGATTCGACCAGGATGCCGGCAGCGCTGACCAGAATGCGTTTATAGCGGCTGCGAAAATGCGTTGCGGTGGAGACATTGACATAGGGCACGGGCATGAATAACAGGAAGTTGACCCCCATTTCATGCACTTCGCCGCCTTCGAGCTTGGCGCTGAAGGCATGCCCGAGTTCGTGCACGAACTTAAGCATGGGATAAAGCACAAACATCAACAGCAGGTTGTATGGCGACAGCGTATTGACGGCAAAATGTTGTTTGATCTGCGGCCAGTGCTGCGCGGCCTCGAGCCCGGTGTAAATCATCAACAATAGCCAGACCAGGCCAACCCGTTTGCTGAAGATCCAGCCAACCCGGGAAAAATGCCGGTTGAGAAAATCCTCCGGATCCCACAGCGCAAAACGCAATGCGACCGGATTGGCGAAACGCTGCGCGAGTTTATTCTTTTTTTGCCGTGCCTGACGCTCGAACAATTCTTCGGTATCGGCGGTGGCTCCGCTTTTCAGTAAATCCGCCTGGTACAACTGACCCATCAAATCGATAATTTCTTCCTGCCCCGGCGCATATTCATCGAGCTTGTCGCCGATTCGATCGAAGATTTCCTGCACGCTGCGCTCGCCATCCATCAAACCGATGAACTGGTAGACAGCCGGGTTAAAACGGTGGCTACGGCCGGTGGCCGTGTTTTCCAGCAGGTACCAGATCAATCCGCGGTAATCGTGGCGGTGAATTTCGACCTGGTCGTGCAAACGGGGTCGCAGTTTTGCAACCCGGTACCAGTGAGGGCTGATCAGTCCATCGCTCATCAGCGTCCGGACCCGCAGCTCCTGGCTGCTTGCAACGCGCCGAAACTCCGCCGGGCCGGAGCGTTCAAGTCGATGCCCTCGGCGCCTCGGTGGGAGTGCTGTGAAGCTGTCGCTGGCAGTTTATCGAACCGGCCGCCGGGTTTGCGGTCCGACGCCTCGAGCCCGTCGACGAGCGCCGAAAAAGGGTGGTGGGACACGCTGCTCATGGCCACCAGGACCAGACCCAGAGCCGGATCCAGTCGATGGCCTCGTGCGTCCAGATCCACACTATGCGTTCCTGCCCGGCATTGATCTTGCCGACGCCTTCCATACCCGGGCGCAACATGTTAGGCACGCCCGGCAGCGAAGCTTCGACGCGAAACGTATTGGCGCCGTCCTCGGCCTTGGCAATCGACGTGATGCGCTCCACCTTGATTGGGAAGTTCCGCTGTGACAGACTCGACAGGGTCAGCGCGCCATGCTGCCCTTCCCGAACATAAGAAATATTGCTCTCGTCGACCTTGAGGATGATGCGATAGCCTTCCAGCGGCGCAATTTTAAATAGCGTGTCACCGCGCTCGACCGGAGATCCGAGCTTTTGGCTCAAATCGCCCTCGATTACGACGCCGTCGAATGGTGCGGTCAAATGTATGCTGTCCAATTGCCGTGCCACCAACTCGATTTCGGCATCGATCTGGTTGATTTGTTCCTTAATCACACGCACGCCAACCAAGTCGCGCGACGACTGTGCCTCGCGGTACTCGCGGCGTAGTTTCTGCAGCCGACCGTCGAGCTTTGCCAGTTCCAGCTTGAGCTCGGAATCGTCGAGGCTGGCCATGACCTCACCCTGACCGATGGTATCCCCCGCACGCACGGCGGATGACAACAAATAGCCCGAAATCGGCGCCGCAACGACGCGCTGGACCTCACCCTCGAGCACCGCATCGGCAGTAATTCGAAATGTCGTTTCCACCAGGCTGGTCAGCATCAGGATGGCTGCGATCGCCGTCACCGTCAGCTTGCTGCGCAAGTGCCTGACTCCGAAGAGCGCGCGCAGGCCATCGCCGCAACTGTCGGCAAGCTTGGCCATGATGCCCTTTTCCTGTTCGCGTTTCAGCGCCAGGAACGGTGTCAACAGCGACAGGGTTTGCTCACATATCTGCAGGGTTTTCTGGTCCAGTGGCGCTTCTTCGCTGCACATCAGCGTGATCGCGCCGAATACCCGGCGCTCGGACATCAGCGGAATTGTCGCGATTGAACCGGAGCCGAACTTGCGCGCCAACTCCTGGTGGGCGCGCTGGATGACCTTGCTTTCGATATCCGGAAACAGGATTGCACTGTCTTGCTCTACCGCCTCGTCCATGGCATCGGCGATCTTGCGCACCAGATTCGAGCGCTGATCGAAATCGGCGCTATTTGAAACTGCGGTTACGCTGCAATGATGCCCGCGTCGCTCGGCGAAGGCGACCCGCTCGCAGTTGAATTGGCTGGTCAACTCGGCCACCATCCGCATCAAACCTTGCCGGTAACTGGCTTGCTCGAAGCAGCTCGCGAGCATGCCGACGACGCTGCTGTAGAATTCGTCGCTCTCCGGTTTGAGGAAGCTGGCCAGCGCGAGCCAGCGGATGCTGCGTTTGAGCGAATGGTACACGGCCAGATGTTTGGCGGTCGGCAAATGCTTCATTTTGATAGCCAGCACGCCGGCTATGCGCGAACGGATATACACCGGTTTGGCAAAATAATCGAGCGGCTGGCCGTCGATGACATGCGCCTTGGCAAGACATACTTCGCCGTTTTTTTTCAGCGCATACTTGACGATGGCGAAGAAATCCTGGTGTTGGGCCAGGTCTTCCGGCGAGTGCGCCAGCAAATGCAACTGATCATTGTTAGGATCCGGCACCATGAACACCGCGGAATGCACGCCGGGCAACAGGCTACAGGTGGTTTCCAGCCATTTTTCGGAAAAGCGGCTATGCATCCGGCCGAGCCCTCTGCCCCACATCGAGGTTCTGGGCGCCGCGAGGCCATAGCAGACCGAGTACCGCATCGGTATGGGTTGCGATCTCTTCGACTAAGATTTCGTCGATATTTTCCGGCAGCCGAGAAAACTGGGGGATGTCATCGATACACCGTTTAAACAGTTCGCGGTGCTGACCGGCGCGCGGATCCTGGCAGAATTGATGCGCCAGATAGACGACATTGACCGCGGGACGAAATTCCGGCCGCGCGCGTTCAGGCTCGAGATGGCAGGCCGCCACCTGCTGATAGACCGGCGGTAAATGCCATAACTGCATTAGTTCGGAACCCAGCTGGCCGTAATCAAACCCCAGGTACTCCCGTTCCGCCGCGGCCAGCGAAAGGCGCTGCGACAGGCTATCGTCGAGCGCCCGCAGCGAGGCTTCGGGTTGTTTGAGGAACATGGCAGCGTGCCCGATTTCATGCAGCAGACCCAAGGTAAAGAAGACGTGGTGACTGTCGGTTTTGCTGAATTGGCCTATGGTTCGGGCGGCGATCCCGCACTGCACGTTATAACGCCAGAAATCCCCCAGATTGAGGACTTCTTCGGGAATCGCTGAAAAACTGCGCATACACAACGACCCGAGCATCAAGTCATGCAACTGCATCAGGCCGATCAGACTGATCGCCTGATACAGGCTTTCGCATTTGCGGGGAAATCCGAAATACTGGCTTTGCGCTATGCGCATGACGCGCACCGCGAGCATCGAGTCGGACTCGACCACTTCGACAAAATCATCGATCGACGTGTCGTAGTTCAACAGCAGCTTTCGTATCGCGACATAGACCTCGGGCATTGAAATATGCTCCGCCATATCGCTGACGAATTCTCGAGCAGCTTTCATCGGCTAGCTATCCTGGGGCCTGTTAACACTATGCGGATGCCCAGCGTTGGTCCTCATAGTGTTAACAGACCCCGGTTGAGGATTAGGCCAGGATGACTTTTTCCATATCGGCGCTTATCGACCTGGCTTCTTCCAACGAGTATTCAAATTCCATCTGCGAAAGCCCCGTCAACGCCTGGATTTCCGCATCAAAGGAGGTATCGGCAGCAGTATCTGAATCTGTAGCCTCGATGTAAGCGCAGGCATGCGCCAAATGCATTAACGTGGTTTCGATTTTAAGCGCGTCGGCGTCAGCCGGAACCGGCTGGTTGCGGGTCAGGATTTGCAGGTTATCGGGGAGGTTCCAGTTGGCCATCAGCATCGCGCCGATATCCCCATAGTGGCACCCCAGCAACTGCATTTCGGCTTCGTGTATCTGCTTGCCCTGTTGTTCGGCGATCTGGCGCGCCGCCAGCGCCTGCAGCGGAAATTTGGAGTAGAGAACCAGGTGCCCGATCTCATGCAGCAGTCCGGCGATAAACAGATGTTCGCTGGTGGCCAGTTTCATGCGCTCGCCGAGCAGTCGCGCGAGCACGCCGGCAAACAAACTGGCCCGCCAGAAGGTATTCAGCGGCATGATATCGTTCGGCAATTCGAGACTCGACATGGCGGAAATGCCGAGCACCATGTTGTGTAACTGGCCGATACCGAGCATGTTAACCGCGCGCGCGATACTGTCGACCGGCTCGGGGAAGCCGAAATAGGCGCTATTGACTACCTTCAGCACGCGCGACGACAGGTTCGGATCGACGCTGATCACTTCGGCGAAGTCGTAGATATCCGAACGGGGGTCATCCATTAGCCGCCGCAGCTTGAGATACACCTCGGGCAGTGAAATCAGCTCGGTCACTTCCTGCAGACGTTTTTCAATCTCTGACATGACTGGATGTTAAGCTTATTGTTATCGGACGGTTCCGGCTCAACCGACCCCGCTGCGGGTAATCACTTCGAAGTATAGTTAAAATTTATGATCTGGCTCGAAAACCTGCGCAGCGCCGCAGCCGGCGGCGGGCGCTTTTTACGAACAAAAAAAGGCCGCGATAAATCGCGGCCCGGTTTACCGAAAACTAAGTCACGGCTATTCGAATTTCCAGTTTAGCTGGGCGCTCAAGATATCGACCTCGGCTTCGTATTCGCCGGTCAAGGTGGCGTTCAGGACCGGTACCGAACTCTCGAATTCGTTATCGATTTTTGCATCGTCGATGAACAGATGCGAATAACCGAAGTCGAAAGTCAATTGCTTGGTCGCTATATAAGTCAGGCCGAAGGAAATCCATTCGCGGTCGTTACCCGGCAGGCGCGGGGTGCGCCGTTCGGCGCTCGGTACCGGCGTCTCGTCCAGGGCGAGCCCCGCGCGCAGAACCAGCTTGTCCGAATACTGGTAGTCGAAACCGAACGAATAACGCATGGTATCGTCCCAGTCCTCGGTCGTAACTGCGTCGGGCTGGTTCGGGTTGTCAAACTCGATGCGCAGCTCGTCGAAGGAGCTCCAGCCGGTCCAGGTGGCGTCGGCCAACCAGGTAATTTTGCCGACCCGATGGGCCAGACTTACCGAAAAACTCGCCGGTAGGGTTACTTCGGCTTGGAGGCCGGTGTCGGTGAATCTCATCAACGGATCGGCGCCGATAACGCCTGCAACCGCGCCGGAAGCGACATCGGTAACTTCAGGTAATGAAAAATCGGCATCGCCTTCGACTTCCAAATCGATTTCGGAACGGTAGGAGACACCGATAGTGGTATTGTTCGAGACCGCGTAAAGCAGACCGAAATTAAAGCCGAGACCCAGATCATCGAAGTTGTCGCCTTCAAGATCGGCGAAACCATCATTGCTGAGCGTTCCCGGCGTCACGCCGGCCGGACCGCAAGTTGCCGCCGCAAGCGCTAGACAAAGCGCGCCCATATCGATCGCACTAGTTAGGTCGACCTCGGCAAGCATCACATTTACGCCGCCGCCAATCGATAGCTTGTCGTTTACGCGATAACCCAGGCTCGGATTGATGTTAATCGTTTTGAGATCGGAAAGCACACCGTGGTAGCGCCCGACCCATTCATCGTCATACTCGGTCTTGAGCCCGAACGGCGTATTCACGCCAAAACCGAAAGTCATGTCGCCTTCCAGTGGTTTGGCCCAGTAAAGATTAGGCACGAAGGCGCCCGAACCGCCGTCGTCGTCCTCACCACTTATCGTTGCGGGTGCGAAAGCAGGAGCAAGTGTCGAACCGTCATTGTTGAAATCCGAACTCGGCTCGATGTAGTGCGCCGCCAGCACCAGTTCCTGACCATCCAGGTTCATCATACCCGCCGGATTGAAGAATATGGTGGACGCATTGTTGGTATAGGCAGACGCGCCTGCGTAGGCGTTACCCTGTCCGGTGGCGTTAACTTCGATCAAAGCAAAGCCGGAGCCATAGGCCGAGCTCATTGATCCCAAGGTTAGCAGCGCCGCCAGACCGCAGCTGCTAGAATAAAATCTGAAGTTCCTCATTTGATGCCCTTGATTATTTTATTAGTTCCAAAATAATACTCTTACGGAGGCAAAATTCAAAATACTTTGATGATTAAAAATATCTATGTCGCCCCCAGCGATATTCACGGCCAGGGTCTTTTCGCCAAATCCCGGATCGAGGGAGGTGCGATTATCGGCTGGCTGCAGGGCCGCCCCTGCACCGAGGACAGCGAGCATGTGTTATGGATTAGCCCACAACAGGGCATCGAAGTGACCTGCGACCTTAAATATATTAATCACTCCGAGCGGCCAAACGCTTGTTACTATGATGACTTGAGCGTGGTCGCGCTGCGCGATATCGCGGCGGACGAGGAAATAACCCATGATTACGCATGCAATGACTGGTGATTGCCGGCTACGGGTTGATATATAATAATTCGTTTGAACCCATAGGCAACCGGCTTTTATGACCCATTCAACAGTCGCAAAATATAATATGATCGAGCAACAGATACGCCCTTGGGAAGTGCTCGATAATCGAGTGTTATCGGTACTCGACGCCGTCGATCGCGCCGATTTCGTGCGCCCGGCCTACCAGGGACTGGCGTATGCGGATTGCCAAATCCCCGTCGGCAACGGAGTTCGCATGCTGCCGCCCACGATCGAGGGCCGCATGCTGCAAGCCTTGATGATCGGCCCCGATGATCGCGTACTGGAAGTCGGCTGCGGCAGCGGCTACCTGAGCGTTTGCCTGGCACAACTGGCGCAGCAGGTTACCAGTATCGATGCGCGCGCCGAGATCGTCGATTTCGCCCGTGCCAACCAAGCCAAATTCGGCCCGCAGAATTGCGAGTTTCGTGAGCTGGATCAGAGCCAGGTGAACGAACGGCTGAGATACGATGTCATCGCGGTATCTGCCTCGCTGGCGCGCGTGCCGGACAACCTGCGACAGGCGCTGACGCTAGGTGGCCGCATGTTTATCGTCGTTGGCCAATCACCGGTGATGGAAGCCTTGCTGATTACCCGCGTCGGTGAGTCCGCGTGGACAACCCAATCGCTATTCGAGACCGATTTACCCCGACTCGACGGTTGATCGCAACGCCATGCGTCGGATGAGCGCAGCGCAGCTGGCAGCCTATCTCGAAACCGCCAGCCCATTGTTACTGGACGTGCGCGAGCCCTGGGAATTCGACATCTGTCAGATCGACGGCAGCATCAATCTGCCAATGGCACAAATTCCGCAAAACATGATGCGCCTGCAGGAGGCGCAAGAAATTGTCGTGATCTGCCATCACGGCATTCGCAGCCAGCATGTAATCCAGTTTCTGCAGCAACAATCCGCCGGCGAACTGATCAACCTCGATGGCGGCGTCGACGCCTGGGCGCGCGAGGTCGATCCCGCTATGCCCGTGTATTAATCGCATTGCAGTTTCTTTATAATCCGCGCACGGATAAACACATGGCGCCTCGAATGCACAAGCTATCATTAAAACTCGTTTTACCGCTCGTATTGGGATGCTGTCCGCCGCTGCTGGCGCAGGATCTCGTCACCGTATATGGGCTGGCGCTGGAACGGGACGCCGAACTGCAAATTGCCGAAGCGAATTACCTCGCTGCGGTACAGTCGCTGCCACTGGCGCGCGCGGGCCGTAAACCCCAGGTGTCACTCACCGCCAGCGGCTCGCTGCGCGAGTCCGACAACTCGGAAACCGGGGATAATGACAACCAAACCGTCGGCTACAGCCTCAACCTGTCGCAGTCGCTCTACGACAACGAGACCACAGGCAATATCAATGCCGCGGAAGCCAGTAGCGCGGCCGAACTGGCGCGCTTGCAGGGCGCCAGGCAGGGCTTGATTCTGCGCGTCGCAGAAACCTATTTCGACGTCCTCGCGGCGCACGACAATGTCGATTTCGCCTATGCGGAACGCACCGCAATCGCACGCCAACTGGAACAGGCGCAAAAGCGCTTCGAGGTGGGATTGATTGCCATTACCGACGTGCATGAAGCCCAGGCGCGTTTCGATAGCGCAGAAGCGCAGGCGATTCTGGCGGAGAATGTTCTGGAAAACGCCTACCAGGCGCTGGTGGTCATTACCGACGATACCTCGATCAGGGATATTGCCCGCCTCGGCGCAAGTCTGGCTTTGTCGTTACCCGACCCGGCAAACGCCACAGCCTGGGTCGAGCTGGCTTTGCAAAACAACCGGGATTTGATCGCGGCGCAACAGCTTCTCAACGCGGCCCGGTTCGAGCGCGATAAACGCGCCCGCCGCGGCTATCCGACCCTGGACCTGGTTGCGAGCTATGGCGATAGAGATGTCGACGACGATTTACTGGGCGATTCGCAGCAGGAGGATTTGAGCGTCGGCATCGAATTCGAAATGCCGCTCTACACCGGAGGCCGCATTAGCGCCGAGCAGGCTCAGGCCAATTCGGAACTGCGCTCCGCCCAGAACTCGGCTCTGTTGCAGACTCGACTGGCCCAGCAACAGTCACGCACGGCATACCTCGACGTGGTTTCCGGCATCAGCCAGGTAAAGGCGCTCAAGCAGGCGCTGGATTCGAGCAATATCGCGCTCGAGGCGACCCAGGCGGGCTTCGAAGTCGGCACACGCACCTCGGTCGACGTGCTGGTGTCGTTGCGCGAAACCTACCGCGCCCAGCGCGATTACGCGAGTTCGCGCTACGATTACCTGCTCAACAACCTACGCTTGAAACAGGCCGCCGGCATTCTGCGGGAAGACGATTTGTTTGCGATCAACCGTTCGTTGACCAATCCCTAGGCGATGGGCGAACCAAGCTCCGTAGTATTCAAAGCGAGCGATTACTACTCACCAGGATACTGGCCCATGTGGTGCATCTTCGGCCTGTTGCGTCTGGTCTCCTTGCTGCCCTACCGCGCCGAACTTGTGCTAGGCAGACTACTCGGCCGGACGATTGCGCTAACCACCGGCGCCAGGCGCCGTCGGATCGTCGATCTCAACCTGGCGCGCTGCTTTCCGGAAAAAACCCTGGCCGCCAGAAATCGCATCAAACACGCCTGTTACCAGAACATCGGCATATCGCTGATCGAAATGGCGATCTGTTGGTGGTGGCCGGCGCAAAAGCTGCAGCGCATGGTCGATATGGAGGGTCGCGAGCACATCGACGCGGCGCTAAATAGCGGTCGCGGCGTGATCCTGTTGACGGGGCATTTCACCAGTCTCGAAATCGGCGCCCGCCTGCTGGCCCTGTTCATGCCGGTACAGGTTATGTACCGGACTCAGCGCAACCCGCTGTTTGACAGCTATCTGTATACCAAGCGCTGCGGCTATTTTGTCAATACCGTCTCACGCAAGAATACCCGCCAACTGATTAAGGGAATCAAAAACAGGATTCCCACCTGGTACGCGCCGGATCAGGATTTCAGGCGTGAGCGTAATGTGTTCGCGCCGTTCATGGGCATCGCCACCGCCACCATCACCGCCAGCGCGCGCCTGGCACAGTCATCCGGCGCCGTAATGCTGCCCTATTATCCGGAACGCAAACCGGATGGTTCCGGATATATTCTGAGAATCGGAGCTCCATTAGCGGGCTTCCCCAGCGGCGACGATCTCGAAGACGCCACCCGGATTAATCGGTCGATCGAAAAATACGTACGACAGCAGCCGGAAAATTACATGTGGATTCACCAGCGATTCAAAACCCGCCCGCCCGGTGAAGCGCCTTTTTATCCATGAGCAACGCGGGTAAACCGAATTCGCCGGGGCTGGGTTATCGCCTGCTCTCGCTGCCGCTATACCTGTTCTGGATTCTGCATGGCGTTAAACACGGCATCAAACATGGCCTGCCCGGCTACCTGTCGATGCGCATGTTCGGCCTTGCCAACAACGCGACCGATCAAGTTTGGGTGCATGCCTCGTCGGTCGGTGAAGTGCGCGCCGTTTCCCCGTTGGTGCATGCGTTGATCGGACAGGGCGAAGCCGTATTGTTTACCAGTTTTACCGCTACCGGCTATCAGGCCATCCGGCGTCATTTCTCCGACTCGGTAGCGAGTGGCGTGATTCCTTTTGACAACTACTGGCACTGCCGTCGATTTTTCGGACAGCAACGGATAAAACTGGGCTTGGTAATGGAGACCGAGCTCTGGCCCGAACTGCTCTGCCAAGCACGCAGACACCATATAAATCTGTTACTGGTAAACGCGAGGTTATCCCGTAAATCACTGGACGCCGGTGGTTTTATTCGCGGCTTGCTGACTACCACGCTGAGTCATTTCTCCCGCATCCTGACCCGCAGCGAGCGCGATATCGAGGCCCTGCGGAGCCTCGGTGCCAGCGCCGACCGAATCAGCGTCATCGGCAATCTGAAAACACATGTCGAGCTTTCGCAACAATCTGAGCGCTTGATCGAACGCGAGTATCTGATCCTGGCATCCAGCCATAGCGGCGAGGAACGGCAGTTTCTCGAAACGCGTCCGGCACAACTGGCAGACCGTTTACTGGTGCTGGCGCCGCGGCACCCCGAGCGCAGCGCGGCGATACAAAACCAGATCGAAGCCTTGGGGCTGAGTTATGCGGTACGCAGCAAGGCGCAACCGATTACCGGCGACACCAATGTCTATCTCGCGGATACGCTCGGTGAGCTTAAATCCTTGCTTGCCTATGCCGAGGTCGTTGTCATGGGGGGATCTTTCAACAACACCGGCGGGCATAATCTAATCGAACCGGCCAGCCTCGGATGCGCGATCATTACCGGCCCCAGCGATAGCAATATTGCGGAAGATATCGATTTGCTGGGACCCGGCAACGGAGTGTTACAGGTGGAAGACATGACGGCCTGCTGGCGCGAGATATCCCGACTGCTAGAACACCCCCGACATGCCGATGCCCTTGGGCGCGAGGCGCAATCCCGGCTCGCGCTGTTACCGAATGTCGTGCAGCAGTATATGGCCGCGGTAAAACCTTACCTTTGATTGATCGTGTTCTGCCGCCCGGAGCCAGCACTTCACTTAGCAATAAAATCGTTATTCCCGCGCAAGCCTGCGCGGAAATGACTTTTTATGTAAGCGCCATTCGAGTCAGAGCCCGGCTTTCACGATAACTTTCAGTCATAGCCACCCGAAGCACCGAAACCGGGCTCTGCCCCCAGCGAAGCAACCGGGCTGGCTGCCGATCGAAGCGACCAGACTCGCTTTCAGGACTGATAGCCGTCCATCATGGATTGCCAGTCGTTTGCATCATAATGAAGTCGCTGAATGCGATTCCGCTTTTCGATGGATCGCTGCAAGCGATAAAGAGGTCGCCACTGCCATTCGCCAAGTTGATTCATGATTCTCGCCTTGTCAAAATCAACCAGGTAAAACCGATCCTGCGAATCGATCAGAATATTATCGGAATTAAGGTCGGCATGACGGACGCCCTCGGCATGCATTTGTTTGAGCAATAATCCCAGCCGCTGCCAACAGTCCGACGGCAATGGTTCACGCCGCAGCCGCCGGGTCAACATTTCGGTATCTGCCAGGTAGGCGGTCATCAACGCGGCACGATACCATAATCCGGAGCGGCAGGCGCAGGCCGCGATCGGTTCGGGTACCGGCAGACCCGCCTGACGCGCGCGCTGCAAGACATGCCACTCGCGCCAGGGCCGCGACATCATTTTACCCAGCCACAGGTACTGGTTACTGAGCAGATTGCTGGCAAACCCGCTGCGGTGATATTGGCGCAGTATCGCGCGCTTGTCGTCCAGTTGAATCAGGCAGCTTCCGCCCCGGCCACCGGCGATCGTGTCGTAACCCGGCCTATCCCGCCAGTAATCCGTCATGAAATGCTGCGGGCTGAATTCCAGCTCGCTATTCTGGGGCTGCAGGATAAAACAGCTACCCGACTTAACTATGCGCGGCATGATCGCGAATATCGGCGAGGCTAATGTGGGCTTGGGCACCGTCGTTGACGAGCATCGAGCCATCGACCGAAATCGAATCGATGCCGACCTCGCCGATACTGGAGGCGGTTATCGTCCGATCGGCCGAGCTAATCTTGTGGTAATGCGGCGTGTACCCGATCCAGGGGCCGCTATCGCCGCCCAGTCGTTGCTCCCACAGCACCGCGGCCCGATTGCCCAGATGCGCGCGCAGGGCGCGATGTTTCAATTGCGCCGCCAGTGCATGCATTTCACGGCTACGCTCCTTTTTTGTGGTCGCATCGATTTGTTCGGGTAAGCGCGCGGCCTTGGTGCCGGCGCGCGCCGAAAACGGAAAGATATGCATATGCCCGAAACCGGTATTTTCGACAAATTTCATCGTCTGGCGCCATTCCTGCTCGGTTTCGCCTGGAAAGCCTGTAATCAGATCGGTGGTTATGTTAAACAAAGGAATTGCTGCGCGCGCACGCTCCGCCAGGCGGGCAAATTCGACCGTTTTACAGCGGCGCGCCATACGGCGTAACACTGAATCGCAACCGCTCTGGATCGGCAGGTGCATATGCGGCATCAGGCGTGAATCCCGAAACAGACCGAAAAAATGATCCGGCAAGTCCCAGGGTTCTACCGAGGCCAGCCGGATACGGGGTATTTCGCTATGCTCGAGAATCTCGCTGAGCAGGCGGTAAAGACTGGAATCGATATCGCTGCCATAACCGCCGACATGTACCCCGGCCAGGGCTATTTCCTGCACGCCTTGCCGGTGCAGACGGTTGATTTCAGCGAGAATATCGGTTGCGCCGCGGCTGCGCTCGTCACCGCGCGCCAGCGTTACGATGCAATAAGTGCAACGATAGCGGCAGCCGTCCTGGATTTTGATAAAAGCGCGATGACGCCCGCGCAACAACAATGCATTGCCGACATTATCCAACTGCGGCTCGACACTTACAGTCCGACCGCCAGCGGCGCCGGCCAATCGCAACGCCTGATCGACCAGTTGCTCCTTGTGCAGGTTGTCCACCACCAGGTCGGCGCCCAGATAGTCTTTGACGGCCGCCGGGTCGAGGCTGGCATGACAGCCGGTAACGATTAGTCTGGCGTCGGGATTGCTGCGCTGTAAACGCCCGATTTGCTGACGCGATTTGCGATCCGCCTGGGCGGTAACCGCGCAGGAATTGAATACCACGACGTCGGCTTCCGCAACGTCGGTCGTCACCTGGTGCCCCTGCTGCATGAATTGGCTAGCCCAGGTCTCGAGCTCGGCTTCGTTGAGCCGGCACCCCAGTGCCTGGAAGTTAATAAACACGAATCGATCACCCTCAAAAAAGTCTGCGGATTCTAACAAGAAAACCCTTGGGCATTAAATGACTATATTGCGGAGGTAACTAGCGGACTTTGGTAGTGACGGAGTCCGAGTAACCGCGATTGTCGAGCCAGGAAATCGTGATCGAGTCGCCCTTACGACCCGGGATCTCGAAGGCGAGGTACGGATTTCTAGAAACCGACTTGCCCCAGAAGGCCTCCATGACGATGCGCCGGTTGCGGCTGACGACCACTTCGCGGATGTAGTGCGGCGGAATTTTCTTGCCGGTTTTCTTGATTTTCCGAGTCCCGGTTTCCATCGGGTGGTTGATGACGCTTTTAACCGTCACCTGACCATCGACTTCGTGCGCGCGTATCTTGATGCTTTTGACCATGATCAGGCCCGGCAACTGTTGCTGCCGACTCGAATCGATCGGGTACTGGTATGCAGCATGCCGTCAGCCTTGACGACCACCAATAGATCGCTGCTATCGGTCACGCGAATGCGCGTCGAGACGAAATTCTGCGGCTCATAGAGTTTGAACACCGCCGTAAATGGAGATTGGTTACCCGCCACCACCAACGAAATCGATTCCGTATTGACAAGTCCCGAGCGGATTCTGACGGGCACCATGTTGGGATCACTGGCGATATGCGGGGTTTCAATCTCGATCTTGTCGGTAGCGCCGATATCGGCGGTGCCGAAGGCTTCGCGTAATGCTTCCGGCGTCTCTTTCGCCAGAAAAGCCTTGGTTGGATATTCGGCGATCGCCGCCCCGGGGATTATTATTCCGGACAGCGCCGCCTGCATTCCTGCTTTCAACAAAGTTCTGCGTTTCATCTTCGGAGCCTCGCGCTCAAAGCGTTTGATCTACCTGGTCTGTATCGGCAGCCTTGCGCAAAGCTTGAAATTCGGCACGCTGTTGTTACCGCTGCTCGCGTTGCATCAGTATCGCCTGTTTTTCGCGCGCCTCGGACTCGGTGGCGAGATCGGTTTCAGGCAAGTCGATTACCTGCCCGTAAAGTTTTATCGCCTGTCTGGTATTGCCGTTGATGCGATGAAATTCGGCCTGGGCCATCAAGCGCTGAGCCGGGCGCTGTAGCGATTGATAGATCTCGGACAACTCGAAGTACACCTGTTTGTTTTCCGGAAACTGATTTTCCAGATTCCGGGCTATCACCAGCGCCGACTGATTGCGGCCCTCAAGCTGGAGTAAACGCAGCAATCGCATGGACAGTACGTAATTCCCCGGGAAGATATCGAGCAACCGGCGATATACCAGTTCAGCCTCGGATTCGCGGCCGAGCAGCTCCAGATTTTCGGCATAGGCGATGCTATACCAGATATTTTCACTGTCGCCTCGATACAAGATCGACAAACGCTCGTCAGCGGCTTGATGGTCAGCCTGCTTGATCAAGGCCAGCGCACGCAGAAAGCGACTGCCCTGCTGGGGCAGAAAATCGCTGCTGCTATACAACAGGTAATCCTTGAACAACAGGTAGTCATTCACCTGATTAGCTCCGCTCCCCAGATTCCTGGCCCGGTTGACGGCTTCGGCGACCCGGTTGCTGCCAACCGGATGCGTGCGTAAATACTCGATATTACCAATTTCCGAACTACCGGAGAGCTTCGACATGATGCTAAAAAATTCGATCATTCCGTTGGGATCGAACTGCGCACCGGCCAGTAGCTCCATGCCGACCCGGTCGGCCTCGTATTCATTCTCGCGGGTGAAATTGACCAAAGCCTGTCGCGTACCGGCAACACCGCCCAACAGCACAGCCGAGCCCACCTGCGAATCGACGCCGCCGAGCAAAAGTCCCGCCAGCAGCGTCAGGATTGTTTTGGTATTGAGTTCGCTGCCCTTCTTCATCATTTCGATGCCGTGCATGAGGCGTACATGCGCGATTTCATGCGCCAGCACCGACGCCAGTTGATGCTGGGTGCGCGCCCGCATAATCAGACCGCGATTAATACCGATAAAACCGCCGGGTAGCGCGAAGGCGTTGATCGAATCGTCGCGCACGATAAAAAACCGATAATCCCGCACCCGGTTGTCTATCCCGGCCAATAGCCGAAAACCGAGATCGTTGATATAACGATCGAGCAGCGGATGGGTTTCGATCAGTCCGCCTTCCAGTAGACGTTCGTATACCGAGCGCCCCAGCCTGGTTTCGCGCTCGATGTTAAACAACGAATTCTCGCCCAGGGCCGGCAGTTCCGAGCCGGCGCTAGCTGTAGCCAACAGTAAAAAAACGATGCCGGCGAGCCCCCGAAGCGCGCGGCGCGCGGATCTCACTGATTTCGACCTGTGTTGCAACATGTGACGCGGTTCAATTGGAAATTCGACTATACTAGAATAGTATCGACTCGATCACCTAGTAATCGTTCCGGAATCCCCAGTTAATGCCGCGAATCAAGGAAATCAGCGCGTCAGACCTGCATCGGTTGTTGAGCGAGCAGGATCACTTCGAGCTCCTCGATATCCGTACCTCGGCGGAAGTCGAGCGCGGCGTATTGCCCAATGCCAAGACGCTGGCGATGCATTTGATTCCGTTAAAACTCAACTACTTTTCCGAGTCACCCAGACAAATCGTCATCTACTGCCGCACCGGCAGCCGCTCGGCGCAGGTCTGCCGGTTCCTGAACCAGCAGGGCATCAACAACGTCATCAGCTTAAGAGGCGGCCTGGTCCAATGGGCCTCGGGCGGGTACCGGCTCGATCCCCAGCCGCAGAGTGCAATCGATTAACTTGCCTTTAATTAACCCGGCGACATATATTGTCCCCGGGTTAATAGTAATTCCAGCCTCGACCCGCTGCGGAGATTAAACCTTTGGCCGAGTTTGGTCGCGAACTCGACGCCTCCGGGCTCAATTGTCCGTTGCCGAACCCGCGCGCCAGAAAAGCGCGCGGGCAAACCCTGCATATCATTGCGTCCAGCCGGGGTTCGATCAAGGCTTTCGAAGCCTACTCGAAAAAATCCGACAACCTACGGCTTGCTTGCGGCAATGCAGGCGGAAAATTCGTGTTGACGTTCAAGAAAATCCGAGCTCCGGCCTGGCGGTAATCCGGATCGCCACGCAGATATCGGGCACTCGGATCGATAATTCGTTCGATTTCCCGGCCGAACAAGGCAAAAAGCACGGTTTTTTCGGATTTCCCCAATATATCCAGGCTGTTACTAGTGCATTTGTTTTTTAACCATAATAAAATTTTGGGTTTGGCATAAACAAATCGATTCAGATTAAGAAACAGAGGTTAGCGTGGAATTATCGGGTTCTGAAATAATAATCCAGTTTTTAAAGGATGAAGGTGTTAAGCACGTCTTCGGTTACCCGGGCGGTGCGGTTTTGCATATCTACGATGCATTGCAACAGCAGGACGACGTTGAACATATCCTGGTGCGCCATGAACAGGGTGCTTCGCATGCTGCGGACGGCTACGCGCGCGCGACCGGCAAACCGGGGGTTTGCCTGGTGACTTCCGGCCCCGGTGCGACCAATGCGATTACCGGCATCGCCACCGCGTATATGGATTCGGCTCCGCTGGTCGTACTGACCGGCCAGGTCCCCAGCCATGTGATCGGCCAGGATGCCTTCCAGGAAGTCGACGCCGTGGGGATCTCGCGTCCCTGCGTCAAGCATAATTTTCTGGTCAAGGATTTGAACAAGTTAGCCGAAACTCTGAAAAAGGCTTTTTACGTCGCTACGACCGGCCGCCCCGGCCCCGTGGTGGTCGACATTCCTAAAGATATCACCGCGCCGCATATCAAAATTCCCTACGAATATCCGACCAAAGTCGAAATGCGTTCCTACAACCCCAACTTCAAGGGGCATCCGCGCCAGATCAAACGCGCGGTGGAATTATTGCTCGGCGCAAAACGACCCATGGTTTATACCGGCGGCGGCGTCATCATGGACGAGGCTTCGCGGGAATTGCGGGATTTCGTGCGCCAGCTGGGATTTCCGATTACGCAGACCCTGATGGGGCTCGGTGCGTTTCCTGGCACCGATCCGCTGTTTATCGGCATGCTCGGCATGCACGGCACCTACGAAGCCAATATGGCGATGCACGAATGCGACGTTTTGATCTGCATCGGCGCCCGCTTCGACGATCGCATTACCGGTGTCACCAGCAAATTCTGTCCCTACGCGCAAAAAATTCACGTCGATATCGATCCGGCTTCGATTTCGAAAACGATCAACGCCGATATTCCGATCGTCGGCGGCGCCAAACAGGTATTGACCGAGATGCTGAAACAACTCGACAAAACCGAAACCCGGGTCGATCAAGCGGCGCTGGACAAGTGGTGGAAAACCATCCAATCCTGGCAGGCGCAGGACAGCTTTGCCTATGCAAAGAAAAGCGATTTGATTCAGCCGCAGCAAGCCGTGGAAGAACTGTACAAGGTGACCAAAGGCGAGGCTTATGTCACTTCCGACGTCGGCCAGCACCAGATGTACGCGGCACAGTTTTATCATTTCGACGAGCCGCGGCGCTGGATTAATTCGGGCGGACTCGGGACCATGGGCTTCGGCCTGCCCGCAGCGATGGGAGTTAAACTCGCTTTCCCGGACAAGGAAGTTGCCTGCGTCACCGGCGAAGGCAGTATCCAGATGTGTATCCAGGAACTTTCGACCTGCCTGCAGTACGACTTGCCGGTAAAGATCATCAACCTGAATAACCGCTATCTCGGCATGGTGCGCCAGTGGCAGGAATTCTTCTACGAAAAACGTTATTCGCATGTTTACATGGATTCGCTGCCCGATTTCGTCAAACTCGCCGAAGCCTATGGCCATGTCGGCATCCAGGTCGACGATCCGAAAGATTTGCACGACGCGATGCAGGAAGCCTTCAAGCTCAAGGACCGAACGGTTTTCCTCGATATCATTACCGACCAGGAAGCCAACGTCTATCCGATGATCTCAGCGGGTAAGGCGCATAACGAAATGGATATATCGCCATTGCAGCAAGCCAAACAGACCGCGCTCAAGGGTAAGGGAGAACTGGTTTAATGCGACATATAATTTCTCTGTTGGTCGAAAACGAGGCCGGTGCACTATCGCGTATTTCCGGATTTTTTTCGGCGCGCGGTTACAATATCGAATCCCTGACCGTTGCGACCACGGAAGACCAGACGCTATCGCGCATGACGATTATCACCATGGGTTCCGACCGCATCATCGAGCAGATCACCAAGCAGCTCAATAAGCTGGTGGACGTGGTCAAACTGCAAGACATCACCAAAGGCAAATATATCGAGCGAGAAATGATGTTCGTCAAGGTCAAGGCCGAAGGCGATACCCAGCGCGGCGAGGTCAAACGCCTGTCCGATATATTCCGCGCCCGGATCATTGACGTTACCGATACCACCTTTTGTATCGAGTTGACCGGCTCGGGTTCCAAACTCGACGCCTATATCAAGGCCTTGCACGAGAAAAATATCGTAGAAGTCGTGCGCTCCGGCTCCATGGGCATCTTACGGGGCGAAAAAGCGCTGACATTGTAAAGCCGGACCGAATATTTTCTAAAACAACACATCAATCAGTTTCGACACGAGGCAGTTATGAATATTTATTACGATAAGGATTGCGATTTATCCATCATTCAGGGAAAGAAAGTCACCGTCGTGGGCTATGGCTCGCAAGGGCATGCGCATGCTAATAATCTCAAGGATTCAGGCGTCGACGTAACCGTCGCCTTGCGTGAGGGTTCCGCCTCGGCAGCCAAGGCTGAAGCGGCCGGCCTGACGGTAAAAAACACCCCCGATGCGATTCGCGAAGCGGATGTCGTAATGATACTGACCCCGGACGAGTTTCAGCGTGATCTTTACGACAACGAAATCGAGCCCAATATCAAACAGGGTGCGGCCATGGCCTTTGCCCACGGCTTCGCGATTCACTTCAACCAGGTCGTACCGCGCGCCGACCTCGACGTCATCATGATCGCCCCCAAGGCGCCGGGGCACACCGTACGCTCGGAGTTCGTCAAGGGTGGCGGCATACCCGATTTGATCGCGATTCAGCAGGATTCTTCCGGCATGGCAAAAGATATCGCCCTGTCCTACGCCGCCGGCATCGGTGGCGGGCGAACCGCCATTATCCAGACCACCTTCAAGGATGAAACCGAGACCGATTTGTTCGGCGAGCAAACCGTGCTGTGCGGCGGCACTATCGAACTGGTCAAGGCAGGCTTTGAAACCCTGGTGGAAGCCGGCTATGCGCCCGAACTGGCCTATTTCGAGTGCCTGCATGAACTCAAGTTGATCGTCGATCTGATTCACGAAGGCGGCATCGCCAACATGAATTACTCGATTTCAAACAATGCCGAGTTCGGCGAATACCACACCGGCAAAAAAATCATCAACGAAGAAAGCCGTTGGGCGATGAAAGAATGCCTGGAAAACATTCAAAACGGCAATTACGCCAAGCAGTTTATTTCCGAGGGCCAATCCAACTACCCGAGCATGACCGCCGAACGCCGCAATAATGCGGCCCATGAAATCGAACAGGTTGGCGCCAGGTTGCGTGAGATGATGCCCTGGCTCAGCGCCAACGCGCTGGTCGACAAGTCCAAGAACTAGTCATACACTCGGGCCACTAGCGCTTACGGTTTAACAATGGACGACGCCAACCCGAAAGAGACCCGCAAGAAGATGCGCCGGGGCATTTATCTGCTGCCCAATATGTTTACCACGGGCGCACTATTTTGCGGATTTTACGCAATTATCGCGGCGATGAACGGCAGATTCGAAATCGCCGCGATTGCGATTTTCCTGGCCGGGTTGCTGGATGGCCTGGACGGGCGCGTGGCGCGCCTGACCAATACCCAATCGGCCTTCGGCGCCGAGTACGACAGCCTTTCCGATATGGTTTCCTTCGGCGTGGCCCCGGCGCTGGTGGTTTACCTGTGGTCGCTTGTCCACCTGCGCGAGGTATCCAACTTGATGGGCAAACTGGGGTGGCTCGCGGCTTTCATCTATGCCACCGCCACCGCCTTGCGGCTGGCTCGATTCAATACCCAGATCGGCACTGCGGACAAGCGCTATTTTCAAGGCCTGGCGAGCCCGGCCGCCGCCGGGGTAGTGATGGGGGCGGTTTGGGTTTGCGAAACCTACGAAATTATCGGCCGGGACGTTACCTATGCAGCGCTACTCTTGACGCTTGCCTCCGGCATGTTGATGGTTTCCCGCTTTTCCTACTACAGCTTCAAGGATCTGGATTTACGCAAACGGGTGTCCTTCGTGACGCTGCTGGCGGCGGTGCTGATATTCGTATTCCTGTCGATCGAAACCGCCACCGTGCTGTTTTCGTTTTTCTTCCTGTATCTGCTGTCGGGGCCGATCGTGTCGCTGTTTCGCTGGAATCGCAAGCGTATGCGCCAGGCTGATAGCGTCGCCGAAGACAAACCCGAGTCTTAAGCCCGGCGGATTTTTTGCTTGGCAAGCCGACTATAGTTGGCTATATTTCCCTTTATGCACACGCGGTACACCAGTATTCAATCCAAGTCTCCAGTCGGTCTGGAGCTCCTGCCTGCGTACCTGCTGCTATCTCTGCTACTCGTTCTCCTGCTGCCGTAAGGCAGACCAGAGACTCCTGACGAGGGCAAACGTAAGCGACATCCCATATTTTCGAAAACGTTTAGACAAACGAGATAGCCATGAGCAAAGACAAATTAATCATATTCGACACCACGCTGCGCGACGGTGAGCAAAGCCCGGGCGCGTCGATGACGCGCGACGAGAAAATCCGCATAGCACGCGCCCTGGAGCAAATGAAAGTCGATATTATCGAAGCCGGTTTCCCGATCGCGAGCGAGGGAGATTTCGATTCGGTCAAAGCGGTCGCCAAAATTATCAAGGACAGCACGGTCTGTGGCCTGGCGCGCGCTAAACCGATTGATATCGAACGCGCCGGCGAAGCCATCAAACCCGCTAATTCTGGCCGCATTCATACTTTCCTCGCGACTTCGCCGATCCACATGGAGCAAAAACTGCGCATGACGCCCGACCAAGTGGTGGAAGCCGCGGTCGCGGCCGTGCGCCAAGCGCGCCAATACACCGATGATATCGAGTTTTCGCCCGAGGACGCGGGACGTTCGGAGCCGGATTTTCTGTGCCGCGTGATCGAGGCGGTAATCGCCGAGGGCGCCACCACGATCAATATTCCCGATACGGTCGGTTACAACCTGCCACACCAGTTTGGCGACCTGATCCGGCAATTGATCGAGCGCATCCCGAATTCGGACCAGGCGGTATTTTCGGTGCATTGCCACAACGATCTCGGACTTGCCGTCGGTAATTCCCTGTCGGCAGTACTCAACGGTGCGCGCCAGGTCGAATGCACGATTAATGGCCTCGGCGAACGCGCCGGCAACGCCTCGCTGGAAGAAATCGTGATGGCGGTGCGCACGCGCCAGGATATTTTCCCCTGCGATACCGATCTCGACACCACCCAAATTATGAATTGCTCGAAGATGGTATCCGGAATTACCGGCTTCACCGTGCAGCCCAACAAGGCGATTGTCGGCGCCAACGCCTTCGCACACGAATCCGGTATTCACCAGGACGGGGTGCTGAAATCGCGCGAAACCTATGAAATCATGCGCGCCCAAGATGTGGGCTGGAGCACCAACAAGCTGGTATTGGGGAAGCACTCCGGCCGTAACGCCTTCAAAAACCGTATGTCCGAGCTCAACATTCAATTCGATTCCGAAGAAGAACTGAACGAAGTGTTTGCCCGCTTTAAAACCCTGGCGGATAAAAAACACGATATCTTCGATGAAGACTTGCAGGCACTGGTTAACGAAGCCACTTTCGAAACCGAAAATGAAACCATCAAACTGGTGAGCCTCAGGGTTTGCTGTGAAACCGGCGAAACCCCCAACGCGACCATGACGTTGAATATCGACGGCCGGGAACAGCAGGCCGTGGCCAGCGGAGACGGCCCGGTCGACGCTTGCTTCAAGGCGATCGAAAAGTTAACCGAAATCGGGGTTCAACTGCAGCTGTACTCGGTCAATGCGATCACGACGGGCACCGATTCCCAGGGTGAAGTGACCGTCCGGGTCGAGAAAGACGGCCAGGTTATCAATGGCCAGGGCGCCGATACCGATATCGTCATCGCCTCGGCCAAGTCTTATATCAATGCGCTCAACAAGGTGATTAACCACTCAGGCCGTACCCACCCGCAGCTGGGAGATGTCTAAGCCTCGATGTTAACCAACCGACAACAACACTGCCTCCAGGGAATCGGCATCCGGCAATGGCGTAAACGCGAGGCCGTCAGCGGTGCAGCTGCAACCGAACCGTCTGCACCCGTGGTCTTTGCCGACGATGAAATCGAAGCGATCAACCGGTTTATCGAACCCACGGGGGCCGATGCCGCAACGGATGCCGGGGACAGACCAGGTTTTTCCGGCGAGGATTTGCCGCGCGTCGATAGTTATAGTGAAAAACGTGGTCTGTCCCCAGTTTCAGCGGTTTCGGAAGTTGACCAGCCGGCTCCCCCGGCACTCGATTCCTGGGATGGGCTCATCGCAGCGATACAAGCCTGCCGCGCCTGCGAACTGGCCGACAACTGCACCCAGAAGGTAGCGGGCGTCGGCGACCGCCAGGCAGCGCTGCTAATCGTCGGCGAAGGACCCGGGCACGACGAGGACATCCAGGGTGAACCTTTCGTCGGGCGCTCGGGGCAATTGCTCAACCGCATGCTGGCGGCGATCGGTATTGCCCGCGAGCAGGTTTATATCACCAATATCGTCAAATGCCGCCCCCCCAACAATCGCGACCCCAAACCGGAGGAGGCACGGCAATGCCGCGCCTACCTGGAGGCGCAGATTAAGCAAATAGCGCCCCGCGTAATTCTCTCGGTTGGTCGTGTATCCGCACATAACCTGCTCGGCAGCAGCGAACCGGTGGGCAAGCTGATCAAACAAATGCATAAACTGCCGGGCACCGAAATACCGGTTAAGGTCACTTACCATCCAGCCTATTTGTTACGCAATCCTTCGGCCAAGGCTATTGCCTGGCAGGATCTGAAACTGCTACACCGGATGTTGCAATGAAGACCGACGAGCTTTGCTTTCGACCCATGATCCTGTCCGACGTCGAACAGGTCATGAAGATCGAGTGCGATGTCTACGAATTCCCCTGGACCGAGCGAATATTCAAGGATTGCATCCGGGTCGGTTATCAATGCTGGATCGCTTTACAGCAGCAGCGCTTCGTCGGCCATGCGGTCATCAGCGTCACCGCCGGCGAAAGTCACATCCTCAGCCTGTCGATCGGACAGGCGTATCAGCGCCAGGGGATAGGCCGGCGCTTTATCGAGTTTCTGGTCGACGAGGCCCGAGAGCGGGATGCGCAAACCATGTTGCTCGAGGTGCGCCCCAGCAACACGGCGGTGATAAATTGTTATAATTCGGCGGGTTTTAATGAAATTGGCAGCCGCAAAGATTATTATCCAGCAAACAACGGGCGCGAGGACGCGCTTTTGTTCGCACGGCATATTGCACCGGCTAGAAGGGCCGGTTAACTCTATGCAAATACCCATCCCCAGTTAAGTCATCCTGGAAGTAAATCATGTCAGATATTGACGAAATGCGTCGACGCCGTACTTTTGCGATTATTTCGCATCCCGACGCGGGCAAGACCACGGTTACCGAGAAATTGCTGCTGTTTGGCAAAGCGATACAAATGGCGGGAACCGTCAAAAGCCGCAAGGCCGCGCGGCATGCAACCTCGGACTGGATGGAGCTGGAAAAGCAGCGCGGTATATCGGTGACTTCATCGGTGATGCAATTTCCGTATCGCGACAGTATCGTCAACCTGCTGGACACCCCGGGCCACGAAGATTTCTCGGAAGACACTTATCGTACGCTAACCGCCGTGGATTCCGCCCTGATGGTGATCGATTGCGCCAAGGGGGTCGAGGAACGAACGATTAAACTGATGGAAGTGTGCCGCCTGCGCACGACACCGATAATCACCTTCATCAACAAACTCGATCGCGAGGGCCGCGATCCGATCGACTTGCTCGACGAAGTCGAGCAAGTCCTCAAAATCCGATGTGCACCGATCACCTGGCCGATCGGCATGGGCAAAAATCTCAAGGGCGTATTTCATTTGTTGAATGACTCGGTACATCTGTTTTCGGCGAGCGCAGCCGATAAGATATCCTCGGGAGAAATTATCGAAGGTCTCGACAACCCGAAGCTGGAAGCGGTGCTGGGCAACATGGCGGACGAATTCAGGGAAGAAATCGAACTGGTACGGGGAGCGTCCAGCGAATTCGATCTCGAAGCCTACCTGGCCGGCGAACTAACTCCAGTCTTCTTCGGCTCGGCGATCAATAACTTTGGCATGGCGGAACTGCTTGACGCGTTCAACGAATTCGCCCCGCCCCCCACGGCCCGCCCGACCCGAAGCCGCAGCGTCAATCCCACGGAAGACAAGCTCACCGGTTTCGTTTTTAAAATCCAGGCCAACATGGACAAGCAGCACCGCGATCGTATCGCCTTCATGCGTATTTGCTCCGGCAAGTACAGCCGCGGTATGAAAGTCCGCCATGTGCGCATCGGCAAGGATATGAAAATCCCCGACGCATTGACCTTTTTTGCGGCGGATCGGGGTCATGTCGACGAGGCTTTTACCGGTGACATTATCGGCATTCATAATCACGGTACAATCCGTATTGGCGACAGTTTTACCCAGGGCGAATCGCTGGCTTTCACCGGGATTCCCAATTTTGCGCCGGAACTGTTCCGCCGCGCCCAACTCAAGGATCCGCTTAAAATGAAAGCCTTGCTCAAAGGTTTAACCCAGCTGTGCGAGGAAGGCGCAACCCAGCTGTTTCGGCCGCTCGCCAACAATGATCTCATTCTCGGCGCGGTCGGCGTGCTGCAGTTTGACGTGGTCGCGCACCGGCTCAAGGACGAATATGGCGTCGACTGCCAGTTCGAGGCCGTCAACGTAAATACCGCGCGCTGGATTGCCTGCGGCGATAGCAAGAAGCTCGATGAATTCAAAACCAGGATGCGCAGCCATCTGGCACTCGATCATGCCGGCGATCTCGCCTATGTCGCGCCGTCGCGCGTCAACCTGACGATGACCGAAGAACGTTGGCCCGAAATCGAGTTTCTCGCGACGCGCGAACACGGCGACTATGAGACGACTTAGACTGGCTGCGGCGGCCGGCATCGCCGTCTTAGCCGCCGGCCAGAATCTGCATGCGGCCGGGGGGTTCGCCACGCGCGAACTCAACCCAATGCTGCAACCCCTGTTTTTACCGTCGCTATTACCGTTGCGTTCGGACGACGGCTGGCGGATCGACCATAGTGTATTCGTCACCAATACCTTCCAGCAAAAGCAACGCGGCGACGAAAGCCTGATCATCGACATCGAAAACTACCGTTATGAACTCGATATCAGCCACCGCCGGAACAATTGGCTGACGCAATTAAATATTCCCCTGGTGGCCAATCGCAGCGGCGAACTCGACGGGCTGATCGAAGACTGGCATGATTTTTTCGGCTTCCCGCAGGGAAAGCGCGACGAATTTCCGGCGGATAAGATTAATGTTCAATATACGCGTGACGGTGTTGTCGCCTACTCGCAGACCGCACCCAGCAGCGGTGTGGGCGATATCGCCGTTAGTGTCGGTTATCAGGATGCGGGCGGAACGGCATATTTTGCCGGCATCGAATTACCGACCGGGTCGGCAACGGAGTTTACCGGCAACGAGGCTGTCGACCTGGCGTTCTGGATTACCCGGGACATAAGAATCAACGCGAAGGTAAACGCCTTCGGCATGCTCGGCATCAGTTTTCCCGGCGACGATGGAAATCTGGAGGGTTTAATCGTCGACCAGGTCTGGGTTGCCCAACTGGGTTTGGATTATCGCTTCTATGACGATTTTATCGCCACGGCGCAACTCGATATGCATAGCGAAACCATCGAAGACAGTAAACTCAGGGCGTTCCGGGAATCTTATCAAATCCAGCTCGGCCTGGGTTTTCTGAAGTTGTTCGAAAATCACCGGCTCGACCTGTTTTTTTCCGAGGATATACTGGTGCGTTCGGCGCCCGATATCACCTTCGGTCTGCGCCTGGCGCGCGAGTTTTAATTCCCACCAGACGGTCGCTGCGGGCTATTCGACCAACTCGGTCACTATCTGCGGATCGTTTTCCAGGCTGCGATGCACCGGGCAGCGATCGGCGATTTCCAGTAACCTCTCACGCTGCTCGCGATCGAGATCGCCGACCAGGGTAATACGCCGCGTAATGCGCTCGATGTTAGCCTTACAGTCGACGCAGTCTTCGGCGTGCACACGCTCATGCAGTAACCGGACCTGCACGTCTTCGAGCGGCCATTGCTTGCGATTGGCGTACATGCGTAAAGTCATCGAGGTACAGGATCCGAGCGACATCAGTAGCAAATCATAGGGCGTGGGCCCCAGGTCGGAGCCGCCATATTTCATGGGTTCGTCGGCGCGCAGGAAATGGCTGTTGCTATACATGCCGCGTAAAAACTTGTGATTGAGTTCGGTGATCAATACTTCGCCATCGATCATATCCGGACGATCTGCGCTACTGCGGTCCGGCTCAAGCTCGAGATAGCGGCTCGCCCACGATGCGATGGTGGTGGCGACATATTCCGAATCCCGCGCCTTGCTCAGCAAATGGTCGGCCTGATCGAGCGAGATAAAACTCTTGGGATGCCTGGCCGCCTGGTAAATTTTTGCGGCTTCATCGATAGACACTATCGTATCCAGCGGCGAATGAAACACCAGCAGCGCGGCATTCAGCTTAGCAATTCCTCCGGTGCTGGAATATTGCTCGATATCATCGAGAAACTGGCGCTTGATCGAAAACTCCCGGCCGCCGAGCGCCACCCTGGCCCGCCCCTGCTGTTTGATTTCAGCAGCCTGATTCTTAAACAGATGCGCAACGTGTTCCGCGGTTGCGGGAGCGCCGATGGTGACCACGGCCTTAACCGATTCAAGCCGCGCTGCGGCACTCAGTACCGCGGCGCCGCCCAGGCTGTGACCGATCAGTATCTGCGGCGCGCGATCACGCCGTTGCAGCGCTTTGGCGGCCTGCACCAGATCTTCCACGTTCGACGAAAAATTGCTGTTAGCAAAATCGCCATCGCTATTCCCGAGCCCGGTAAAGTCGAATCTCAGCACTGCAATCCCCCGGGCCGCGAGGGCGCGGGAAATCCTCGAGGCGGCGGCAATATCCTTGCCGCAGGTAAAACAATGCGCAAACAGCGCGTAAGCGGCCACCGCGTCGATCCGCTCGGGCAACTCGAGCAGCCCCGCCAGGGTTTCACCGGCGGCGTTGTCAAATTCCAGCTTAATTTTCTTCATTAGATCGACTCCGGGTTAGCCTCCGGCGCGGCATCGATCGGGTGCGATTCGAGATGCCGCTGTGAGAAATGCAGGCTTAAGGTTATTATTCTGTGACTGTAAGCAAGCGCACTGGTTCCTGGTGAAAAGGCAGTTTAATCGATTTCTACGCTGGATACTGTTTCTCTGGGTGAGAGTGGAAGTTTTTCCGGACGACGATCCGCACAGCGTGCTGGATCCGGAGCGACCCATTCTTTACGTGCTGGCCGATCGGGGCTTAAGCGATCTACTGGTATTGACCGAGATTGCCCAGCGATACAATCTCCCCGACCCGCGAGCGCCGATTGCGCTCGCCGGGTTCGCAGGCCATCACTCGGTTTACAGTATCGCCGCGCGCAGCCCGCTAATCGACTGGATTAAACGCCGGCACAAACACTCGGCAATGCTAACCGATCTCATCGATGCCTTCGGCGAAGATGACAGTCTGGAAATGCAGGTCGTTCCGGTATCGGTATTCTGGGGCCGCCCGCTGGCGCGCCACAAGAACTGGTTGCAGGTCCTGTTCGCCGATACCTGGTCACTGGCCGGGCGTACTCGCAAATTTTTCACCCTGCTGATCCACGGCCCTAATACGCGTCTGATCTTTTCGCAGGCGCTCGATTTTCGCAGCATCCTCGCCACTACCGGGCGCTACGAGCAAAATTTACAGGAAGTGTTGATTGCCACCCTGAGCCAGCAACGCGAGGCGACTTTCGGTCCCCAGATCACCAGCCATAAGCATCTGTCGGCGCAGGTAATCGAAGACAATATCGTGCAGGAATTGATCTCCGAAAAAGCCGACAGCACTTTCCGTAAATATACGCGCGCGCATCGCTACTGCCGCGAGATATTCGCCGACTGTACCCAACTCACCATCGAGATGATGTTACGTTTGTTGCGGGCCTTCTGGAGCCGCTACTACTCCGGCATCGAAATCTACCATGCCGATCGCGTGCGCGCCGCGGCGCTCACCCACCAACTGGTTTACGTCCCCTGCCATCGCAGCCATGTCGATTACCTGCTGCTGTCATACGTGATCTATAACGAGAACCTGGCGCTGCCCTATATCGCCGCGGGCGACAATCTCAATATTCCTTTTATCGGGCGAATCCTGCGCGGCGGCGGCGCCTTTTTTATTCGGCGCAGCTTCATGGACAATGAGCTGTACACCGCGGTGATGCGCGCCTATTTGCACCAGTTGGTTAAAACCGGGGTGCCGCTCGAATATTTCATCGAGGGGGGACGCAGCCGCACCGGCAGAATGCTGAAACCCAAACTCGGCATGCTCGGCATGACCGTCGAAGCTTACATCAAGAGTCAGGCGCGACCGCTGGCTTTCGTGCCGGTTTATATCGGTTATGAAAAACTGATCGAGGGGAAGTCCTACATCGGTGAACTCTATGGCGGTAAAAAGAAACACGAATCCACGCTCGGCGCGCTGACTGCCATATTCAGGCTCAAGGGGCACTTCGGCAAGGTTACCACGAGTTTCGGCGAACCCATCCCACTCGCCCCCCTGCTATCGGGGCACTGCGACGACTGGGTAAACCGGGCCTCGGAAATCGAACTCAAACCCGACTGGTACCGCGCTAGCCTGCGGCACCTATCGCGCGAAATCATGCACGGCATTAACCGCGCCTGCGTAATCAATCCGGTTAATTCGATCGCCACCATATTACTCGCCACCCCGCGGCAAAGTATCGAGATCGAAGAGTTGGTCAGCCAGGCGAAACTGCAGCATCGGCTGATCAGAGGCGCCCACTGTCTGGCGTCGATTCGCATCGAAGGCAAGGTCAATAAAAAACAGATCCATCGTATCGCCAAACAAAAAATCATTCACATTCGCAAACACGAACTGGGCGATATCGTTTACCTCAGGCCGGAGGATTCGGCCCTCATCGGGTACTACCGTAACAACAGCCTGCGCAGCCTGGTGATTCCCGCTCTGATTGCTTGCTGCTTCGCCAACGTCAGGCGGGTTTCGCGCGCCAGCGTGCAGAGCAAGATCCGGCTGCTGTATCCGTTTCTGAAATCCGAATTACAGCTCGAGTGGCAGGATTCAGGACTGGCGGAAATCGTCGATGAATGCATTCAAAGCCTGGTCGATGAAGCCTTGCTCGAATGGGTCGACCAGGATTTGCGGCGGCCGCGGCGCAGCGACCATCGTTTCATGCAGTTGATTCGCCTGGCGCATATTGTGCAGCCGATACTCGAGCGCTATTACATGACCTTTATCGTGTTATGGCAAACCTCCAACGCCCCGCTGCAGGAGGCGGATCTGGAGCATCGCTGTCATCTGCTGGCGCAGAAAATCTCGATGATTTACGGCATGAACTCCCCCGACTTTTTCGATCGCCTGTTATTCCGAGATTTCATCGCGACCATGCTCGACAACGACTACCTGACCAGAAACGATAGCGACCAACTTGAATTCGCACCGGGCTTCAATTACATCAGCCTCGACCTACGCAACCTACTCAGCACCGAAGTACGCAGCAGCATCCTCGCATTAATCAAATCCGCCCCGCAACCGGGCAGCTCGGCAACCGGTTAAAGACCTGGATTCCGGCTCATGCGGGCTGGAACTCTGTTGCTCGGATATATCTGCAATCCGTGGTACCGGAGAAAGTCCATGTGAAATTATCTTAGTAAACGGAAAGCGGCAAAATAATCAGTGCTCTGCGGCAAGACTGGAACGCGGGACAACTTCACCGGATCACTTCGGATAAGGTCGATCCAGTTTTCGACAAGCTGGCAGTCCGCCACTGCAGTGATACCGGGGTGACAGGATCACAATCTGCACCCGGTGAGGCGATTAATACCCGATGTTTAAATGCAAATCCGGATATCGGCGCTGCGTGGGCGAGATCCCTCACGAGTGAGAGCGACGACGATATGAATCGCCCCGGGATTTCCGGAGGCTGTTTTGTGTGAGTCATGCTGCCTCGAATGACTCTTCCAGTTGCTGATAATACATCAGCTCATACTCGACCGGCGGTATATCGCCGATCGATTCGAGTAAT
>Ga0209150_1000053_pt1 | contig 53869 bp, 52 predicted proteins | sample WorMetTyACAVOLI3_FD_187424 | JGI IMG/M metagenome (GOLD analysis project Ga0209150, IMG submission 187424) | Marine gutless worms symbiont microbial communities from Max Planck institute for Marine Microbiology, Germany - Olavius algarvensis... ... | reverse complement strand
TGACTGACTTTCTCAAATTGATTCGGATAGACGCTTAAGCGAATATATCCCTTCCAGACCTTTGATCGGTTTGGGCTTTTTCTCATGTTTTGATTTGAACAGTGCTTTAAACCGCTGGTAGTGAGTAGATACAAATTCTTTTGATCCGATGATTCCCGAATCCGTAAAATAGCGCGTGCGATATCTGAAACGATCGCTTTTGCTCAGTTCAAATCCCCGGCTGCGCTCTTTTTCAAGTGCTTGGTCCGCAATAACCTTGACGTTACCTTTCTCCGGTTGATTCAATGACCCGGCTTCATAGACATAGCGGCGATACCTCCTGATGCGCTCTTTTTGGTTTTTAACATTGAATTCTTTTAGGCCGAAGTCAGTGGTAAGAAAATTGTCCTGGTTATTGGTTTGCACATGGTAGCCCATTGAATTCCAGCGGTATTGCTCAGGCAACTCAACCAGTCCTGCTCGCAGGGGATTCAAATCGATATAGGTCAGAAAAATGGGGTCAGGGCTTGACTTGTGATCATGTCGATCCCTTATTGTGTCCTAACTGTTTGGGATCGATGAAAATAATTTCTTTTATCGAGGATGAGGAAGTCATTCGCAAGATCCTCAAGCATCTGGGATTGTGGGAGGTCGGACGCAAACCGCCTGCGCGCGCCAACAGCCCGCCGACTGAGACCTTCATCATCTATGATGAGTCCTCATCGCCCAGCGCGGATGATTACATAATCGATATTGATTATCCTATGGAAACCTACCTATAAAAAATCCAGCCTCGGGTAAACCGGTGAACTATGCCCGAATTTGCTTAATTGCCCAATTGCACGTCAAAAAATCAAAGTTAACAATAAAGCCAGCTTTCGTTACCTGAATGGTTATTGGTTCCGTTTAATTGACGCCTCAATATGTTGGGCTGCAGCTAAAGCCGATACACAATTCGCAGTTTTCCCTTGCTGCGCACCAAAAAAGCAATGTCTTATCTTTCCAAAAACGGCCCGAGGACATCTTTGCACGATATGGCGGCGAGGAATTTATTATCTTGCCGAGGGGAGAAATAAGCCGGAATGACCTCTATCTTTTCTGTGAGCGGTTGCGGCAAATAATCGAGGCCGCTGAATTCGCATTCGGCGATACCCGGCTGCAATTGACCGTATCCCTTGGTTGCCATCAGGCGAGGGCCGGCCACGGTACCCGCAAGCTTTCTATCGACGACTGGATCGCCAAGGCCGACGAGGCGCTCTATCTCGCCAAAGACCGGGGCCGCAACCGAACGGAATATCTGGATTGATCGATTTAGCCTGACACGATACCTCGCAAGGATGTCGACTCGCCAGCTGGGAATTTCACCGCGACAAACCTGATGTTTCTTTTCAATTAGCGCTACATTCGCATCTTATCACGGACTCATCAATGTTCCTATTGGATGCCGGTAAGGATCAGTGCAAATTTCAGGTCATGCTTCTCCCAGGTTTAACGTCTGCCTGACAATATCCTTATCGTGCTCGTAGTCAATCACCCGCTGCAGCATGATCTTGTTGGCCATGACGGGACCGGCGCCATGCCAGGTGGCCACCCCGTGCTGGCCGGCCGCCCAATGCTGCAGAAGTTTATGGACTTTCAGGATATTTTCGGTGGGTTCATCCGAGCCGAAACTATAGAATTCCTGCACATAATCTTTGACTTCCGGATTTTTTAATTCCTTCAATGATGGCATCGTCACGATCAAACCGCCGCCGATGTCACCGGCCAGCGCCATCACCCGCCAGAATGCATTGCAAATGTTCAATTTGGATACATTGCTCATCAATTCATCCGGCAGAAAAACACCGGAGCCAACCGGTTCTTCGACGCCTTTGCGGGCCGATGCCAGACCGCAGGCACGGCCGGTTTCCCGCAAAACCACCATTTCCATCAGCTGGTCGTTGATGTGAGCGGCGTTTTCCAGCCCCTTGTATTCCTGGATCAATTTCGATGCCCCGATGATCTGATTCATGAATCCCACCTTGCAGGTGCCGCCGCAGGTCATGCGATGGGTTTTGGCAAAGCGGGTCACGAGTTTCAGCGAATAGTCAACCTCGCCGCAGTGAAACACCCGCTCCCAAGGGACAAAGACGTCGTTAAAAATAACCATCGAGGTCTCGCGCTGGCCAAACAACGGGTTGCCGAGTTCTTCGATATCATCGGCCTGATCGCGTTCGGCGGAATAGGGCGAGTACTGGCATACATAGGTGATGCCCTCGGCATCCGTGGGGGTGGCAAAGGCGATGGCGTAGTCTTCCTCACCTGCGAAATGGGCGGCCTGCGGCAATACCACCAGTTCATGGCTGGCAAAGGCGCCGCTGATGTTGATCTTGGCACCCCGCACCACAATACCGTCCTTGTTTTTATCCACCAATTTCAGGGAAAGATAAGGATCCGGCCAATCCAGGGTTCTCTGGCTGCGCTTGCCCCGCGGCTCGGTCAGGGCTCCGGCAACGGAGAGATCCTGTCTTTGAACCATCTTAAGATACGCCAAAAACCGCGAATGATATTCCGTGCCCAGGTCCCGGTCCATCTCCCAGCAGGTGGCGGCCAGGGAATGAAAGGCGTCGTATCCCACGCAGCGATAGATACAAGTGCCCAGCATCTCGGCTGTAAACGTGCCGGCCTCGGCCTTTTTCACCAGGTCATCGACACTGGCGCTGACATGCGTGTAGCGGTTGACCACATCGTCGATCAGCGGCGAATAGCAGGACATGATATCTTTATGCTCCGGGGTAAGGGCCCAGGCATAGCTGGCCTTGTTTGCCTCCACAACCGTGCGGGTATTCTGATTTTGAAGAATACTGTCGACCGGTTTTCCATTCATAAATACGCGTGGTTTTAGCTGCTTCAAACTCTCTTCAAACTGTTCCGGGGTCATGAGCGCCATCTGTTTCCTCCCTTAATTCGGATTTTTCATAAGGTTTTTATCAAGCAGCCGGGTCAGGCGAACAATTTCGTTTTCGATATAACCGGCGTTGGAGACCGCCACATCCCGGGTCATCAGGGGAATTTCCTCGGCAAGCTCGAGGAGTTTTTTTGCGTTTATTCTGGTGGTTTTGCTGATCATGAACGTATCGACCGCTTCGTCTGGCCCAATGCAGCCGCAACCGCCGGCAACACCCAAAAAATCACCGTTGATAAAGATCGGTACGACCAGCTTCAGCATGCCGGCATCGCAGGTTTCGATAACCGGTCTACCGGTTTTGGCGGCCTGAGCGGCAATGTTTTGATGGGCCACTGCACAAATATAGCTTTGCCCTTTCTCGTTGCCCTTGATTGCCGGACATAGCTTGTTGGCCCAATTCACATAGTCTGTTATCCGGATACCCTCGGCATCAAACACGGATGCATTCAGGCCCGAGCGCGCGTTAATCTTCTTTTCGAGCTCACGCCAGGTCTCCAGCGGAGCGATGTCTGTAAGTCGCATTTGATCTAATCTCCTTTGTCGCAGTTTTTGAATTCCTGCAATGCGTCTCTTACAGTGCCGGACATATCATTGACTACTTTTACGCCTGCTGCAGCCAGTGTTCGAAACGCATTGGGTCCACAGAATCCGGTCAGCAATACATCGGCACCGCAATCGCAGACAGTTGAGGCAGCCTGAATACCGGCGCCTTTGAATGCATTGGCATTTTCCAAGTTCTCCAGCACTTCAACCGTTTCATCAGCCAAATCAACCACGAGAATGTAGGCTGCCCGGCCAAATCTTGGATCGATCTGTGAATCCAGATTTTTTCCGTTTGATGAAATTGCTATTTTCATGTTCACATCCTCCCAAGGGCTGCTTCGATCCGAATCTGGGGTTGCAAGTTTCAGAATCGTTAATCTAATGTATTAGCAATTTTGGAATTATTCTAAAGGGCCTGAATTTTCGAACGCCAACCCGCGCCGCTAATCAAGCCCCCCTGACTTGGGCGCGATCGCATCAAGGGCGGTTGGGTGCCAAATTCCGGTATTGTGATTAATGTTTGCCATTACCCGCAGCACCGCCGCAAACCTGGTCATGGCGCATCTCCGGCAGTTTGTCGGCAATCAAATCCTCCACTACCGACCGTATTTCAGCCCGGTCAGCATTATGGTAAACATCGATGCCAACCTGTTTAAATCCCATCAGCGGCCGCATGCCGATGCCGCCCACGACCAGCGCGTTCACGTTGTGGCTGGCCAACAGGTTGACCGGTACCATACACCCGCCCTGAACATGCGCTTCATTTTGTAAGGTTGTAACAGACTTAATTTGTCCATTTTCAACATCAATGCAGGTAAACACATCGCAGTGACCGAAATGACCTGCTCTCAGACCGTCCAAGCCGCCTTCACCATTCGATGGCACGGCTATTCTTCCGTCTCTCATGTTAGTTTTCTCCTTCTTGATTCTGGTTAAGTATCAGATCGTATCTAAAATCCTGTTCCATAGTCGCCTGATCGTTCGGCACAGGTCGCTGTTGCGATCATGCTCGCAAACGGTATGTCCTTGGACCATTGATTCCGTAAATTGCGGATTGAAAGGAATTTTTCCGACAACCGGAACGGTTCTCTCGGTGGCAAGCGCTTCGATTGCCGCTGTCTGGTCCAAATTCAGATCAAATTTGTTTACGCAAATCAACCCCGGTACGTTGAAATGATCCGCCAGATCCAGGAGCCTTCGCAGGTCGTGCCGGCCGGAAACGGTGGGTTCGGTGACGACGAGCACGGCTGTGGCGCCCCCGAGCGTAGCGATGACCGGGCATCCCACGCCGGGGGGGCCATCGGTGATGATCATTTCCAGTTGGCGTACTTCCGTCAACCGTTGGGCTTCCTGACGAACCAGCGTCACCAGTTTTCCGGAATTTTCCTCGGCGATGCCGAGTCTGGCGTGCACCATGGCACCATAACGAGTGTCGGAAACAAACCACTCGCCACATTTTTTAGTCGGAAAATCAATGGCCTGCTCCGGGCAAAGATCGACGCAGACACCGCAGCCCTCGCAATTGACTTCATCGACGACAAATTTTTGGTCGATGGCACCAAAGCGGCAAAGCTCTATACAATAGCCGCAACGCGAACATTTCGCGAAATCGACGGCGGCAACCTGGCCACCTAGCAAATCCGCGGATTTCTGAATGTCCGGATCCATGAGCAAATGAAGGTCTGCTGCGTCCACATCGGCATCACATAAAACGCTGCCGTTCGAAATCGAAGCAAAGGCGGCTGTCAGGCTGGTCTTGCCGGTGCCGCCTTTACCGCTTAATATGACGAGTTCTTTCATGCTCATCTGATCTCGTTATCCGATTAATCGATCAATTTGACTGCGCAGCGCCAAGAATTTTTTCTTGAATTCGGGCATTATTTCAATTACCAGTTGCCCGCGAGAATAGGTTTCGGCGATGCCCCGATCAAAAGGTATCTCCATCAGTACCGGCAGCTTCTCGGCCCGGGCATAGCGTTTGACATCGTCATTACCTACATCCGAGCGGTTGATCACTAAACCGCATGGAATGCCAAGTAATTTCACGGCCGCTGCTACAAGCTTCAGATCGTGCAGACCAAAAGGGGTCGGTTCCGTCACCATCAATACAAAGTCCGTATCTTTAATGGCTGCAATTACCGGGCAGGATGCACCGGGCGGTGCATCGATGATGCTGATCTTGTCTTTATTCGCGAATGAGCGAACCTTTCTGATCAGCGGTGGCGACATGGCTTCGCCGACACGGAGGCGGCCGTGGACAAATTCGCCGGCCTTGAAATACCCGCTCTCAAGTACGCCCAGCTTGCGGCCGGATTCGGTAATTGCTTTTTCATCGCAGACTGCCATACATCCGCCGCAACTGTGGCACAGCTCCGGAAACGTCAGTATGGATTGGCCCGCAATGGCAATTGCCTTGAATCGGCATATTTCGGTGCATTTCCGGCATCGGGTACACAGATCCGGATCGATGTCCGGAACTGCCGCAAAAATCGTTTCCGTGTGTTGAAAAACCGGTTTCATAAACAGATGGGCGTTGGGCTCCTCAACATCGCAATCGACCAGCTGCACATCCGTGCCGATCGCTGCCGCCAAGTTCGTCGCGACTGTGGTTTTGCCGGTTCCGCCTTTGCCGCTGGCAATGCTGATAATCATCCCCTATTCTCTTTTTCGTCAGAAGCCGATTAAATGTTTCAGGATCGTGCTGTTCTCATGCAACCTGATCGCCGCGTCTGTTAAGTTTGATCGGCGTATCTTCCGGATAGGTCCTCAGGAAATATCTGGCGATTTCGCATCCAACCCTTCCCGATCGATTCCCGCATCGCCCCGCCGAAGCCGCGTCTGCAACGCCGCCCGCAACCGGGACCGCGGCCAAATCCATCATTATTTGCCATTTCTTCGGCGCCTTTGGGTCGGCCGCTTCTGCAAAACCCTCTGCCGCGGCCGGTCATAGGTCCCCAACCCAGAGGCCCTGTTTGATTTAATCCAGGCATAATCGAACCTCCTCATCTTCTCGCTTAAAATTGCCGCCGAAATGTCTTCGCGGGTGTTTAATTGCGTCGTTTAGAACCGTGAATAGCTCATTCGTGATCGTTTTTTCGGTGGCGTTGCCGGCCACATCCTTTGCCTCGAGCGGATTTTGAACCTTGCCCTTGACCACTGCCGCAGCCGGCTTTGCCGGGTCTGCGCCCAGCGGTGCCCGTTCCGGATCGAGGGCCCTGTCCTCGGCGTCCTTTTCCATCTCTTTTGGCCATCTTGCTCACCTCCTCTTCGCCCCTGGGCAAGTTTGTCTGAAACATATGGCAAATATGATTTTTGCTCTGGCAGAATTGCCAGCAACCCTTCATCTGTCCCCGTTCACCCAGAATAATTCCAGGTTTCATGCCGTTGGAAAGAAAGCAAGCAAGGGCATCGTCGACCTCGCCCGTTACCCATGAGTAAACGCTGACGCCATTAAAGCTCAGGTATCGCAGCGTTGCATATTCGATTGCCCCGCAAATCAAAATGTCGACCCCCAGATTCAAAAGCGCTTTCAACTTCTCGTTAACGGGCCATCCTTGAGTTTCGAGACTGGTCGATGCCACGACGCCCGCATGCTCGGTTTCAACTAGAAAGATGGCTTGGGTCTGATCAAAACGCGGAGAAACTTTGGTGTCAAAAATGGGTATGGCTATTTTCAACTTGATTTCCCGCGCCTTGTTCGGTTTTGAGGCCGCAAACTCAAAATGGCCTCACTGGATATCCCAAAGACGATCGTTTTACAAATACGTTTAGCATGGGTTGTGCCATCTCTATAAAAACTGTTTTGATTTTAAATATTATATTTAATTTCAATCTATTAAATTGACTTGCAGTGTGACGACCGTCTATCAAATAATTGCAGTTCTGCAATTTATGGTTGCAATAGATTGCATTTTTGAAATATGATTGCATGCGCATGCGACGCACAGGGAGGCACAAATTGAATCAGGAAATACATCTGAGTAACAGGGGAATACGGGAAAACACCAACTTTGAAACGATTCTCGACTCTATCGCCGATGGGGTCTTCACCATCGACCTATCATTCAATATCACCTATTTCAATCGCGCTGCCCAGAAGATTACGGGGGTATCGATAGGTCAGGCCATGGGCAAGAAATGCTTTGATGTCTTTCGGGCCAACATTTGCCAAACGTCCTGCGCTCTTGGTGAAACCATGCAAACCGGCAAACAGGGAATTAATCTTCCCGTTGATATTTTAAACAGCCAGGGTGAACGAATATCAGGCCGCGTCAGCACATCCGTTCTAAAAGACGACCAGGGCCGGACCATCGGTGGTGTCGAAATATTCAGAGACCTCTCGGCCATGGAGACGCTCAGAAAAAATATAGACCGGCAATACCGCTTTGAAGATATTATCAGCAAAAACCATGTGATCCAGCGAATCTTTGATATTTTGCCGGATATTGCGACCAGCGGCAGTTCAATTCTCATCGAAGGCCCCAGCGGTTCGGGCAAAGAGCTTTTTGCCAGGGGGATTCACAATGTGAGCGGTCAACAGGGACAATTCGTGGCGGTCAACTGCGCCGCATTGCCGGATACCCTTTTGGAGTCCGAACTGTTTGGCTACCGCAAAGGTGCCTTCAGTGAGGCTAAAAAGGATAAACCCGGACGCTTTGAACGTGCAGCCGGCGGCACCCTGTTTCTGGACGAGATCGGCGATATTTCGACTGCACTCCAGGTCAAATTGCTGCGGGTTTTGCAGGAAAAGGAATACGAACCACTGGGAGCGACCGCCACCTTGCAGACAGATGCGCGCATTATCGCCTCGACCAACAAAAACTTGTCAGAGCTCGTAACGAGGGGATCTTTTCGGGAGGACCTATTTTACCGGCTCAACGTCATAAAAATCGAACTCCCGCCGCTTGCCGATCGCCGGGATGACATTCCGCTTTTGATTCAAAACTTCATTAAAAAATTCAATGCACTCAAAGGTAAGGAAATTAGGGGGATATCGGACAACGCCCTAAACATCCTGATGCGCTACAATTATCCGGGAAATATTCGGGAGTTGGAAAATTTTATCGAATACGCATTTGTGCTGTGTCGCGGCGATATGATAAAAACGGAGCATCTTTCCCGTGAGATTCAGAACGGAGAAACCAGGAAAATTTCCGGACCGTACACTCCTGCTGCGTCACAACTTGATCAGGCCGAAAAAAAAACCATCGCCAGAGCCCTCGAGCGCCATCGGGGTCATCGCGGCAATACAGCGGCGTATCTGAAAATAGACAAATCGACACTTTGGCGAAAAATGAAAAAGTACAGTATCCGGTGACATGAGGCCGCTCGACGCTTCTCCTTTACAGATGTGCGGATTGGATTTTTACTACGAACCATCGGCTTCAGCGTCGGTTTGGCTTAGTCGCTATGGGGTCGGACCAAGCTGGATGCCCGTTAATTAAGGATTTACGCTTAAAATAGTATCCTAATTTGGGCTTAGAGTAGTGTTTTTGACACCGAAAAAGACGGTTTAAGAAAAAGTGGCATATACTGATATAAATAGAACAGGCTTACCCCTTAAATTTACCTTTTTGAAGGTAAAAAGGCCGTTCTAAGGCCGAAAAACGGCCTTGCTTTTAAGCTAATGCCTTAATTACCGAGGTTTTGTCTTGGTCCGACCCCAGCACTAGACCCCAGCACTAACTTTATCCAGATCCACCGCGGCGACCGTTGCGCCCTCGCTGGCGAACCGCAGGGCGATGCCGCGGCCGATGCCCCTGCCGGCCCCCGTGACAATGGAAACCTTATCCTTTAACCGATCCATGATTTACTCCTCAAATCTAAAATTTGTGCTTTTAGTAAAAGGCCGTGCATCCACCGGTAGAGTGTTTGCAGGCAGTCAACCGGTCACCTTAAAAATGAAGGATACACTACCCATGCGCGAAGATAATGGAATTAATTCAAAAAAGCCAGATCTGTTTATCGCTGATTAGATCACAATCATCACCTGTCAGGGCGATCGCAAACGGTTTGCTCGGGCCTTGAAGACAGAGATCGAGTTTTTTATCGGCCAATATGCGGATTGAAAGAAAAAACGGAGAAGGCACATCGCCTTTATCAGAAGGGGTATCAGGATGAATGACGCTGCAATATCGATCATTAACTTAACAGCAGTGTATAATATAAGGCTCACTGTTTTTTTAATTAATTGCATTTTTTTCTTGACAACCCCGAATTTTTTATTTATTGAGTAATCAATCAATATAAAACGGAGGTCAAAATTGGGCCGCAACAGCATATCCGATGTCAGAAAACCCGAAATTCTCGATCATTTCATTCAGGTCATCAACGAGGAGGGGCTTGATGGGGCTTCGATCGCAAAGGTTGCCGGCCGCATGGGCATTTATCCAAGTTTGATCAGCCATTATTTCGGCAATCGTGAAAATCTCATTCTAGAACTGATTGATCACCTCATTGACAAATACAATGAGCTGTATCGTTCAAAAGTGAACACGCTTGTCGACCCATCTCAAAAAATCCAGGCGTTCCTGGATCTTATCTTTAGCAGTGAATACTCCAATCTAGGCGGGCCGCTGGTATATTTGGAACTGATGGCGCTGGCCTTGCGCAACGACAAAGTCCGGATCAGTTTTTCACGCTTCAATGAAAATTTCAGAAATGTTCTCAAGACTGAATTCAGCAAACTCGAACAAAACGACGCATCCGCATACGACCACCAGCAGATCGTCGAACTCATTATATACCTTACCGAAGGTTTCCACCTGTGGGGGTTTGCCCGAAACGATAGCAAATCAAAAACCACCGCGAATTTCCTGAAACTCATGATACTGGACCTGGCCGGCCGAACGCGGCCTTGATTCTAACCTTATGCTGGCATGAATGGGGTGGTTTTTTTCTTAAAATTAATTGAATAATCAATCAATTAAAATTTGGGCTGGTTCAATTACCGGCTGCAGAAACTACGGAAAGTATCCTATGTCATCAAACGAACGATCTTTGGCTGCAAATTATTCTTAGAAAGGAGAAAAAAATGAAAGACAAACGTTTATTGGTCGTATTGTTATCCGTCATGTTCATGCTGTCTTTGGGTACAACCGCGTTGGCCGAAAAGCCGATTCTCATCGCGGCGCCGATTCCCCTGACCGGCCCCTATGCCACGGACGGCGAGTTGCAGAAAAAAGGGTTTGAAATGTTTGCCGATGAGGTCAACGCCAAGGGCGGTCTATTGGGTCGAAAGCTGAAAGTCGTTTACGGCGACATCGGCGCCATGGAGCCTGAAAAAGTCAAATCCGTGGGCGAGCGGCTCGTGGCGGAAAAACCGGACCTGATCATGACCGGCTACGACAACTCCGGAACCTTTGTATTTGGTGAATACGACATCCCCTACCTTCACGGCAACGGCATGAGCGAACTCACCGACCCGGTCGCTAAAAACCCTGATAAATACTGGAACGTCTTTCACTTCGCACCGCTTGAAAAACCGTATGGTGATGACGCACTCAATATTTTTGTGGAAAAAATTCCGCCCATGATCGGTTGGAAGCCGCCGAATAAAAAAGTAGCCATCATCACGGTGGATTTCTCCTACTCCACCGGCGGGGCCAAACGGTTTGCCGAATTGGCGGAAAAGGCCGGCTACGAGGTGGTGGTCAACGAAATTGTCAATTTCGGACATGCCGAGTATGGACCGATTTTATCCAAAATCGAGTCCACCGAACCGGCGTTTATTACCTATTGGCATATCGCGCCGGATGATCCGGCCCGATTCATGACCCAGTTCAACGATTTTTTCGGGGATGACGGCTACAACGGGCTGATCTGGAACCAGTATTCGGCATCCATTCCTGAATATATCCAGTTGGCCGGCAAGGCGGGCAACGGCATTTTCTGCTCCACCGGGGCCATGGGCGTCACCGCCAAAAGCAAAGCATACATCAAGCGCTGGACGACGCGGTACAAAACGCCGCCCGAGTCGTTTTATGCCAGCTTTGCCCGGGATGCCCTGGAGATGTGGGCGGCGGCCGTCAAACGGGCCGGCTGCGCCGACTGCTACAAGGAAGTGGCTCGCCAACTACGCGAATACCCCTATGAAGGCATGGAAGGTTATCTGTACGTTTACAATCCCATCAATCAATCCGTTATCTATGGCGAAGGATTGTTTCCGCTGACTATCGTTCAGTTTCAGAAAGAACAGGCGGTCGAAATATTGCCGGCCCGCATGTCGAAAGGCGATCCGGTAAAGCCCTATTGGCTTAAATAATGCCATGCTAAGCGATGTCTTAACCCAACTAAGAGGTGATCGATGCCCTGGGCCAGATGCTCCGGGCATCGGCGGCAGGCCGGAGAAATGAGTCATGATTCTCGAAACAAAAGAGGTTTCAAAATCCTTTGGCAGCATCCATGCCCTGCAGACCGTTGACCTGGCAGTTGAAAAAGCCGAAATATTCGGAATCGCCGGACCCAACGGGGCCGGCAAATCCACCCTTTTCAACGTTATCGCCGGGGTTTATCCGCCCACGGACGGCAAGATTATTTTTGAGAATTCAGACGTTACAAAATTGGGCCCGCACAAAATCTGCCAACGGGGCCTGGCCCGCACGTTTCAGGTTCCCAAAACCTTTCCGACATTATCGGTTTTCGACAATGTTCGCGTGGGAGCAACCTTCGGCAATCACAAAGGAAAGCGGGCAGTTGGACCGACCATCGATTCAACGTTGGATTTTCTGGGTATATCTTCCTTCGCGCAAACACTGGCGGCGAATCTCGACTTGTATACCACCAAACTCGTGGGCTTGGGCATGACCCTGGCCACCGAATGTAAACTGCTGATGCTGGATGAGCCCCTGGCGGGATTGGCAATGAACGAGATAGAAGATTTTCTGGGTGTGGTGCGCAAAATCAACGGGTCCTTTGGAATTACCGTGATCATGATCGGGCATATTTTGGATGCACTAATCGATATCTCCGGTCGGATGTTGATCCTGGACAACGGGATCGTGATCTATACCGGTTCTCCGGAAGGCGTGCGCGAAGATCCCCGGGTGATTGAGTGCTACCTGGGAGACGGAGGGGGGCATCATGAATGATCAGATACCCACGGCACTGGAACTGACGGAAATCAACAGTTTCTATGGCGAAATTCAGGTTCTGCGAAATGCCTCGTTGACTGTCGGAAAAGGCGAAGTGGTGGCGTTGTTCGGACCCAATGGGCACGGTAAATCAACCCTGTTGAATGCCATTGCCGGTCTGCATCCACCGGCTTCCGGCTCCATCCGGTTCGATAATCAGGAAATCAGCAAATTTACCAGTGATAAAATCGTGGAGATCGGTGTGGCGTTGATTCCCGAAGCCCGCCATCTGTTCAACGACATGTCGGTGGTGGAAAACCTGATCATGGGCGCCTACAACCGGGCAGCGCGCAAAAACTTGAAGGACAATCTGGCGATCGTTTATGAGCTGTTTCCGCGTCTGGCGGAAAGAAAAAACCAGAAGGCGTCAACGCTCAGCGGCGGCGAAAGTCGCATGCTGGCGGTCGGCCGCGGCATGATGAGCGACGCCTCTTTGCTGTTGATCGATGAACCCTCGATCGGTCTCTCGCCCATCATGAAACAGGCTGTCTTCGATGCGGTCAGGGAAGTCAAAAAAGACGGTGACTTCAGTATCCTGATCGTCGAGCAGGAGGTGGACTACCCCTTGAGTGTGGCGGACCGGGTATACCTGCTTCGCAAGGGCGAAGTCGTCTTGGAGCGCAAGGTCAGCGACATCACCAAGGCCGAAATCGAAAAAGCCTACTTCTAGGCTTTTGTTGGGTTTCGCATATGGCAATTGCAACGGATTATGTCGGTTGGTCCGCCGCAGGCGGAGAAACCCAACAAAGCCTGTCTACGAAAGGTAATGCTGACCGGGTTATCGCTAAAATACAAATACATTTTTTTTACGTCGTAAAAAAAATCGGAGTAAAAATATCATGAGAGAAATCGTCAACATTCTGGTCAGCGGCACCATCTCCGGCTCTCTGTATGCCATCATGACCGTCGGTTTGACCCTGGTCTATGGCGTGATTCGGCTGTTCAATTTCGGCCACGGTCTGATTGCCATCCTGGGCGGTTACTTTACCTGGTTTTTCCTCACCCAGGCCGGTCTGCCCATGCCCCTGGCCATTTTGGTTTCCTGCGCGATCATGTACGGATTGGGCCTGTTGCTGTTCAATACCACCCTGAAGCGGCTGATGCAAAATCCCAAATGGGACATGGCCTGCATCTTTTTTCTGATCGGTGTGGGGCTGGTTTTGGAAAACGGTATCCTGCAGATCTTCGGACCGCGCATCAAGAGCATTCCACGGTTTCTGGACGGTCGGCTAAAATGGGGGTATTTGAGAATCAACTGGCACGATGTCATGTTGATCGCCATCGTCATCGTGGCCTTTTTTGTCATCAGCTATTTGCTCAAGAAAACCTGGGCCGGCCGCAGCATGCAGGCGGTGGCCCAGGACATGGACGGCGCCCGAATCGTGGGCATTAACGTGGACAAAACCTTTGCCTGGTCATTTGCGCTGGGCACCGCGGTAACGGCCTTTTCCGGCGTGCTTCTGGCCAGCAAATTCTACATGACGCCGACCGTGGGATGGGCCTGGATGTATCGAGGCTTCGTGGTGGTCGCCCTGGGCGGTCTGGGCAGCGTCGGCGGCGGGATCATTGCGGCCTTTATTCTGGGATATACCGAAGCCTTTATCACCCTGTACTTCAGTGCCATGTGGGTTTACCCGGCCTGGTTTGTCATTTTTCTGGCCATATTGCTGATCCGGCCCCAGGGCCTTTTCGGCGGGCGAACGAATTAGGAGGAAAGGCGCATGAACCGCTTCTGGGATTGGAAAAAGATTGCCATCGCGGCCGCGCTGGTTTGTCTGGCGCTCTACCCGGTCGTACATGGCAGCCAGTATATCATGCACGTGACCATTATGTTTTTCATCTGGGGCGTGGTGGCGTCCCTCTGGAACCTGCTGGCGGGCTATGCCGGGGTGTTGAGCCTGGGCAACATGGCGTTTCTGCTGATCGGTGGCTATACGTCCGGCATCCTTTCGAAAACCTTCGGCGTTTCGCCCTGGTTTGCGGTGCTGATCGCCGCACTGGCGACCATGATCGCGGTAACCATAATCCTGGCACTGCCGGCCCTGCGGCTGACCGGGATTTACATCGCGCTGTTGACGATCGTCTTTTCAGACGCCCTGCCCAGCCTGCTGACCCAAACCCGCAAGTTTACGGGCGGAGCCGCCGGACTAAAGGAAATTCCGCCGTTCTGGCCGGGCATGGAGCGCATCCATGCCTATTATGTTGTCTTTGCCGTGTTTCTGATCATTCTGGCGCTGATCTACCGGATCACCCGCTCCAATACGGGTCTGGCTTTCCAGGCCATGCGCGACGACGAGGACCTGGCGCTGTCACTGGGCGTTAATCTATATCTTGAAAAAATCAAGGTATTCGCGGTGACCTCTTTTTTTACCGGACTTATCGGCGGTGTCTACGTGCACTATCTCGGCAGCATCTCGCCGGCCACCAACAGCCTGGAATCTTTCATGCTGGCCATCTGCATGATCTTCCTGGGGGGGGGTTCGCGCGTTACCCGGGTGCTGTCATCGGGGCGTTTTTTTTGACATTTACCAACGAATTTCTGCAGCTGACAGGAACCCTGCGCCCGCTGCTGATCGGGTTCATCATCTGCGTGCTGATCCTTTACCTGCCGGATGGTTTCATGCAGATTGTCGATTGGATCGACCGCCAAATCAACCGCCGCAAGCCCGATTCCGCTCATCAACCGGGCATGATACTGACCAGCCTGATCTTCAAAACGTTTGGCAGCGGAAAAAAAGGTTAAATGGCATCCATGAAAACACTCGAGGGAAAAGTCGCCATCGTCACCGGAGCCGGTCGCCCTAAAGGCATGGGCCGCGCCACCGCGCTCATGCTGGCCAGGGAAGGCGCATCGGTCGTTGTTACCGACCTCGCCCGCCGCCGTAATGATCTGGAAATCAAAGACACCCTGGGTGTCGGTGATGATATTGCCGAACTTGAGCAGCTGGCGGCCCAAATAGAATCTCTGGGATCCAAGGCATTGGCACTGCCCGTCGATGTGACCGACCGCAGCCAGATCCAAGCCTGCATCCGGAAAACCTGCGACACCTTTGGCGGCATCGATATCCTGTTTAACAATGCCGGTACGGCTGTCGGTACCGGTCCGTTTCTGGAAATATCCGAAGCGCACTGGGATCTGAGCTATGAAATCAATCTCAAAGGCATGGTTCACTTCTGCCAGCTGGTCATTCCCAAAATGATTGAACGGGGCGGTGGATCCATTATCAACAATTCGTCGCTGGCCGGACTCGGGGTCGTAGACCAGATGGCGGCCTACTCGGCCACAAAATTTGCCGTGATCGGGCTGACCAAGGCCATTGCCGCCGAATTCGGCCACCAGCATATTCGGTGCAACGCTGTTTGCCCCGGCCTGATTCGCACGGATATGGGCGAAGCTGAAATCAAGATCTTTGCGGACAGCTGGGCAACCAGCCTTGAAGATGCTGAAAAGCAGTTGACCGAACCGGTTGCCATGAAACGCTGGGCTGAGCCGGAAGAAGTCGCCGCAGTGGTGGTCTTTTTGGCCGGACCGGCAGCCGGCTATTTAACCGGTGCAGCCCTGCCGGTGGCCGGCGGTTTGGCCCCCGGGCTTTGAGTCTTACCCTAAATGAGCGAAAAGCGTTCTCATTTAGGAGTTAATTGTTATTTGTTATTCGTTATTCGAAAAGGCTTGGAATCTGATTTTATTATTCTATCAACGGTGACATATAAAAATCGGTCTGAATCCTTTCAAACCAATAACCAATAACCAATAACACTCAATAGGTTTTAACTCAATTGAGGTCTTAGTACCTAGCAAGGAGAAATATATTGAAATCCGTAGGCATCATCGCCAACCCGGCTTCCGGCAAGGACATTCGAAGGCTTGTGGCCTATGGATCCGTGTTTGACAACCATGAAAAGTCCAACATCATCAAACGGATTCTGATGGCCCTCGATGCGCTCGGAATTCAACATGTTTACATCATGCCCGATCTATCAGGGGTTGGCAGCAAAGCCCTGGATGACGTTGCAATTTCTTTATCTGCGCAGTTTTTGGAAATGGCCGTTGACGGAAACCAGCAGGACTCCATGCGTGCGGCGGCCATGATGAACGCCATGGACGTGGGCTGCATCATCACCCTGGGCGGCGATGGAACCAATCGGGTGGTTGCCAAGACTTGCCGGGAGACGCCGTTGCTGCCGATATCGACCGGAACCAACAACGTGTTCCCCTTTATGATCGAGGGCACCCTGGCCGGGTTGGCGGCCGGTCTTCTGGCTGCCGGCAAGGTCGGTGTTGAAGAGTGCTGCTTAAGCGTCCCCTATCTGGAATTGTCTTGCGGCAACGAGATCATCGACACGGCCCTGGTCGACCTGGTGGTTACCGATGATGCTTACATCGGTGCCCGTGCGGTCTGGGAGCCTGAGTCGATCAAAGAAGTATTTTTGGCCCGGGCCAGGCCGACCGGCATCGGCTTTTCGGCCCTGGGCGGGTATCTGGAGCCCATACCGTCGGGTTCGATCAAAGGCATGCATATCGTTGCCGGCAAAGGAGAAAAAGCCGTACGGGCGCCGCTGGCCCCGGGCCTGATTTCGGAGCTGTCGATCGCGTCCTATCGCACCTTCGGTCCGTCTGAAGAAATTCCAATTTCGCGTTTGCCGGCAACGCTGGCCCTGGACGGTGAACGCGAACTGAGTCTAGACGAAGCAGATGAGATGTCGGTTCGATTACGTTCGGACGGACCGGTAGTCGTGGATATCGACCGGGCACTGTGGCTGGCCGCCGAACGCAATCTTTTTGTCCATGGTGCAAAGAGGCCAACTTCGTTTAACTAGCAACCGAAAAATTGTAGAGCCATCCGAAATATATGAAAGAGAGAGGAACCGCATGAAACTGAGCAAAAAAAAGCTAATCACCCTCTATTCAAATCTGGTACGCTCCCGCGCCTATGACGAGTTTTTCATCCGTCGTCTCAAGGCCGGCAAGCTATTGGGCTTTTATCACCCGTCCGAGGGCGGGGAGGCACCCGGCGTGGGCGCCTGCTCATTTTTAAATGACGACGATATTATCTGGCCCCATCACAGAGGCCACGGCATCCCCCATATTCTCAGCAAGGGGGTGGACATCAAATACTACCTGGCGGAACACTGCGGCAAAAGCACCGGCTTGTGCGGCGGCAGGTCTTCCTATCACATCTGTGCCCCCGAAAAAGGCGTTTACGGCACCGCCGGATCGATTGGGTCCTGCTTTCCATCGGCCCTGGGCTGGGGCCTGGGCGCCCAAAAAAACGGCCGCAACCAGGTCGTTGTTTGCTGCTTTGGCGACGGCGCCTCCAACCGGGGGACGTTCCATGAGGCCGCCTTGATGGCTGCCAACTGGAAGCTTCCCATCATCTGGCTGTGTGAAAACAATCAAATGTCCATCTATGTCCACGCCCGGGAGCATCACCCGACCGAACATATTTCCGATCTCGCTCACGGTTACGGCATGCCCAGTGCAATCGTGGACGGCCAGGACGTCATTGCCGTGGCTGAAGCCGTGTTGTCCGCCGTTGACCGGGCCAGAAAGGGCCGCGGGCCGTCCTTTATCGAATGCAAAACGGTCCGCTTTTATGAGCACGATATCGGGACCCCGGATCTGGTCGGTTCCACCCCCAGAAGCAAAGCGGAACTGGCGGAGCTCCGCAAACGTGATCCGGTGCTGATCTGTCGGGAGACGCTGCTCAAATCAAAAATTCTGACCCAGAAGACAATCTCGGAGATTAAACACCAGGCGCAGCTTGAAATCGAGGAAGCCGAGCGGTTTGCCGACGAAAGCCCGGTAACCGATGCCGCTGTTCTGTCATCGGCCCTGTATGCGGCTTAATTACTAAAGGAGATGGTTATGAGAGAAATAAGTTTGGTTCAGGCAATGCGGGAAGCAATGGTCGAAGAGATGCGCAAGGATGAAAAAGTATTTCTGATCGGAGAAAGCATCCGTGGGGGCATCTATGCCCACACCGAGGGGCTGGTGGATGAGTTCGGTCCGGACCGCATCATGGACACCCCGATTGCTGAAACCGGCATTGCCGGGGCCGCCATCGGCGCCTCGATGATGGGCTACCGGCCGGTGGCCGATCTGATGTTTGCCGACTTCATGTATGTTGCCGGAGATGAAATCTTCCTGAAAGCCGCACAGTGGCACTTTATGCACGGCGGAAAAGTCAAGCTACCGCTGGTGTTTCTGGCGTCCTGCGGCGGCGGCGGCCAGCTGGCCAACGAACACTCCCACACCCCGATGGCGCCGGTCCTGCACTGCCCGGGTCTGAAGCTGGCGATACCGTCCACCCCATACGATGCCAAGGGGCTGCTCAAAACGGCCATCCGGGACAACAATCCGGTCGTTTTCATGTGGCACAAAATGATGATGGGTGACACCGGACCGGTGCCGGAGGATGATTATTCCATCCCCTTTGGGCTGGCGGAAGTCAAGCGCGAAGGCCGGGACGTGACCGTGGTGGCCAACGCCATGATGCTGCAGCATGCGCTGGAAGCAGCCGATGAATTGGCCGATCGGACCAGCGTGGAGGTCATCGACCCGCGGACCTTCGAGCCCCTGGATATTGACACGATTTTAAATTCCCTTGAAAAAACAAACCACCTGGTGGTCGTAGACGAAGATACGGAACGGTGCGGATTTGCGGGAGAGCTCAGTGCCCAGGTCATGGAAAAAGGCTTTGACCTGCTGGATGCGCCGGTTGCCCGGGTCTGTGCTGCAAACACGCCCATACCCGGCGGTTTTCTGGAGGAGCACGTCCTGCCGCAGCCGGATGATATCAAGACGGCTATTGAACGAACGGTGGCGTAGGGCAACAATTGGGAGTTATAAGTTATTCGTTATTGGTTAATTGTATAAACGGAACATTATCTTCATTTTTACATGTCACTGCCAATCAAATTTAATAATCAGATCTTCAGCCGCTTCTAATAACGATTAACGAATAACAAATAACAACGAATTGTTCGGATAACTTAATTTTTAAAGGAGCATTGTCATGGCAGTAGAAATTGTGATGCCGAAACTGGCGATGGCCATGAAACGCGGCAAGGTTGTCGAGTGGCTGGCCAATGATGGGGATCTCGTGGAAAAGGGCCGGCTCGTAATGGTGGTTGAAACGGAAAAGGTCACCTACGAGTTGGAGGCACCGGCAACCGGATTTCTTCATATTCTGATTGGGGTTGACCAGGAAGTAAAAGTAAACACCACGCTGGCCTTGCTGGCTGAAACCGAAGAAGAACTTGGACAAATCCGGACGGAGCAGCCGGCAGGTGCCGCCGCAGCGACACCGGAGATCGAATCGGTTTCGCCGACCGAACAGCCGGCGGCAGGTCTCGTTGAAGCTGTCGGAGGGGCACTCGCGCCGCCCGCGTCCGTATCACCGGCTGCTGAGAATATCAATGCTATTACTGCCCACCAGCCGGCTGCAGTCTCAGTGCCTCAAGTTCCGGAAAATAGCCGGGGTCGAATCGCGATTTCGCCGTTGGCCAAATCGATTGCCGCCGACCACCAGCTGGACATCCGGCGCATTGTCGGTACCGGGCCTGAAGGGCGCATCAAAAAAAGAGATGTCATCAAGGCCCTGGAATCCGGTGTCATCGCGGTTGCAACCCCCATGGATGATGGCTGGTCCGGTGAGATGGCAGACGGCAAACGGGTTAAAACCAGATTGCCGCTCACCGGGATGCGGCGGGCACTGGCCGATCATATGCGACGAAGTCTGTCGACAGCCGCACGGGTCACCGTGTTCGCCGAAATCGACATGACGGAGATGATCAAATTGCGCCAGGGCCTGGTAAAGCGGGCCGAAGTTCTTGGCAGCCGGATATCCTATACGGACCTGGCCGTATTTATCGCCGCCAGAGCGCTGAAGGAAGTGCCCCTGGCCAACTCGACCATGACCGAAGACCACATCGTCGTTTGGGAGGATATCAACATCGGCGTGGCCTTCTCCCTGTCCGAAGGGGATTACGGCACGGACCTGGTGGTGCCGGTGCTCAAGCAGACCGGCAACAAGAGCCTGGTCGAAATCAGCACCGAGCTAAAGGAGATGGTCAATCGGGGCCGCAACGGTAAACTCACCCTGGATGACATGTCCGGCGGCACCTTCACCATCACCAACACGGCCATGCTGCTTGACAGATGGCATATTCAAACCCCGATCATCACCCAACCCGAATCAACCATTCTGGGCACGTCGGCCATCGTTGAAAAACCCGTGATTGTCGATGGCGAAATCGTCGCCCGCCCCATGATGCCCATTTCACTGAGCTTCGATCACCGGGTGATGGACGGCTCACAACCGACCCGGTTTATCGGCAAGCTTTGCGAGCTAATGGAACAACCCGATTATTTGCTGGCGCAGCTAAGGTAATGGCGGGGAAGTGACCCGAGACAGGAGGAAGACCATGTACGATGTTGCTGTTATTGGCGCAGGTCCCGGAGGATATGTCGCCGCAATCCGGGCGGCTCAGCTGGGGCTGAATACTTGCGTCATCGAACGGGACAAACCCGGCGGGGTTTGTCTGAATGTCGGCTGCATACCGACCAAGAGCTTTATCCACCAGGCGGAGTTGTTCGAATCCCAAAAGGAGCTTGCGGAAATCGGCGTCACACCGGACAGCAAGAATCTGGATTTTGCCAAAGTTGTTGCTAAATCACAATTGGCCGTCGGCAAACTGGTGGACGGTGTCGAGCACCTGCTGCGCAAAAACCATGTCGAGCTGGTAAACGGCACCGCCAAAATAACCGGCAAAAATTCGATCCTGCTCGATGACGGCGCCGAAATTCACACCAAAAACATCATCATTGCCACCGGGTCCCGCCCCATGGAAGTGCCCGGTTTCGAGTTCGATGAGAAACAGGTATTGTCATCGACCGGAATTCTTTCTTTGAGTAAGCTGCCCAAACGCCTGGTCATTTTAGGAGCCGGCGCCATCGGTTGTGAATTTGCCTACATCATGAATGCCTTTGGGGTGGATGTGCAGCTGGTGGAAATGGCGGATCACATCTTGCCGACCGAAGACGAAGAGGCCTCCGAAATGCTGGCAGACATGCTTCGCGAGCAAGGCGTGACCATCCACACCAGTTCCCGGGCCAGATCATTGAAAAAAACGAAACGCTCCGTGACCGTCATGCTTGAAAGCAGCGACGGCAATCAAAAAGAACTCAAAGCGGATAAAGCGCTGTGCGTATTCGGCCGGGCCGCCAACACGGATGCAATCGGCTTGGAACATATCGCCATCGAAACCAACCGGGGCTGCATCGCCGTCGGCGATTTTTATCAAACCCAAACGCCGGGCGTTTTTGCCATCGGCGATGTCATCGATACCCCGCAGCTGGCCCACCTGGCCTCCAGAGAAGGCGAAATTGCCGTGGAATATATCGCCGGCCACCAACCCGAACGGCAAGTCGATCCTAATGAGATCGTATATGCCCTGTACTGCAATCCCCAGCTGGCCAGTTTTGGACAGCGGGAAGAACAGCTTGCCGAAAGAAACATACCATACGAAAGCGTGGTGTTTCCCTACGCCGGAATCGGCAAGGCCGTGGCCATCGGCAAAAGCGACGGAATGGTAAAATTGCTCTTCGACAAGCAGAAAAGAGAATTGCTGGGTGCCCATATCGTCGGGCATAACGCCACCGAGTTGATCCATGAACTGCTGCTGGCCAAAACGGCGGAGCTGCTTCCAATAGATATCGGCAGCATGATCCACGCCCACCCGACTTTTTCAGAGGGCATCATGGAAAGCATGCTGGCGGCTGACGGACGCGCGATTCATTACTAGCGAAAGATCGGCGCCCAGGGAACCGCGCTTTGAATTATCCCAGAAGGGCCGCGTTCGCCTAAGACTCAGAGCGGAATGATGGAATGGTGGAATAATGGAATATTGGGCATCAAAAACGGATGATGATCAGATTTTTATTTCTCTTTGCGCCACCCCTATAAAATCAGATCCCATTCCGCCAAAACCAGTATTCCATCATTCCGCTATGCAGGATCACGGTCCGGCCAATTATCACCGACCTTGTCCGGACGACCAGGATTTCGGTGTTAGAACCCACGGAGGATTTATGCAAAAGTTTCACACCCCCGGATCCGATGAAATCGCGCGCTCCGCGCTGCAGATCATTCCCGGCGCCGCCATGAGCAATTTTCGCAAAGACGAAGACTATCGGCCAGTCTATATGACCCATGGCAAAGGGGCGCGCTTGTTCGATGTTGACGGCAATGAGTACATCGACTACAGTCTGAGCTACGGGCCGGCCATTTTGGGACATTCCAATGACCACATCCGTCAGGCCCTCCAAGACCAGGTTCGACGACTGTATACCTCGGAGGTGGCCGATCTCGAGGTTCGGGCTGCGGCCAAAATTGCCGATCACATCCAATCGGCCGAGATGGTCCGCTTTGCCTGTTCCGGCACGGAGGCCAATTACAATGCCCTGCGGGTCGCCAGGGCCTTTACGGGCAAAGATCGGTATGTCCGCTTCAACGGCCACTACCACGGTGGCCTGGACAACCTGATGGGCGGAATCGTGCCGGATGCGAGAAATCCGATACCCGTCGCCGGAGAGCGTCCGGATGACCTCTACTCTCAGATGACGCACACAGCGGGACGATATTCAAAGGCATTTGAAGAATGCTATATGTTGGAGTGGAACGATCTGCCGGCCCTGAGGGAGTTATTGGCAAAGCGAGGCGAGGATATCGCTGCCGTGATAATGGAGCCGACCATGGTCAACATGTCGGGCTGCCTGCCGGAGCCGGGCTATCTGGCGGGGGTCCGGGAACTCTGCACCCGGCACGGCGTTGTGCTCATTTTCGATGAAGTGCTCACCGGTTTTCGAATCGGCCTCAAAGGGGCCCAGGGACATTTTGGCGTCACCCCGGATATGACAACATTGGCCAAGGCGCTTGGCGGCGGCGTGCCGGTTTCGGCGTTTTGCGGCAAGCTGGAAATCATGGAAACCATTGCCAGCACACAAGTTGTTGCCGGCGGCACCTACAACGGTCATCCCCTGGCCATGGCGGCCGTGATTGCCACAATTGAAGAACTTGAGAAAAACGAGGGCGCCGTCTACGATCATATCCGGACCCTGGGCGGCAGACTAAAAGACGGTCTCGATGAATTGTCACGAAAATACGATCAGCCGCTGCTGCTCCAGGGTTTTCCCGCAGCCTGGACCTATACGTTTTCCAGTAAAAAAAAGCTCATTAACCATCAGGACGGATTGGGCCACGGCTTGTTGATGGCGGCCAAGTTCGGGGGCCTGCTCAAAAAATACGGTGTCCTGACATCATTTCGATTTTGTACCTCGGCGGCCCACACCCAAAAGGACGTGGACGATGCGCTCGAACGCGCCGAGGAGGCGCTGAAACAACTTGATCCTTCTACTGCACATGAGAACTAGTTGCCTGTGTTGGGTTTCGATCTTCTGGTTAAATTAACCATGACAGGCAATATGGGTAGGTTGGGTAGAGGAACGAAACCCAACATCCGGTGATCAGATCTCAACCCAACCTACCGAATTTCACCGATGATGAATTTCTGCATGAATTAACGTAGGGTGGGCTGTGCCCACCGTTGGCAGATGAAAACAGCCGTGTTTGGTGGGCACAGCCCACCCTACGAAAAGGAGTTTTCGAAACACGAAATTCCAAATATATTTCAAAGGAATGGCGTAAGCGTTATGATAATTGGGTTTCATCATCCCGGCATTTCAGTACCCGACCTGGAAAAGGCCCGCGAATTCTACACCCGGGTGCTGGGCTTCGAGGTCCTGTTTGAAGAGAAATGGGACGCGCCGAATTCCGTTTACGATCAGGGCGTGGGGTTGGAGAATTCCTCAGCCCGCGGCTATGTCCTGAAAGGGGCCAATTGTTACCTGGAACTCTGGCAGTACACGGCTCCGGCCGCTGCCGGGGATCCCCTGCAGGAGGGTGCCAACGACTATGGCATCAGTCATTTGGGTTTCGAGGTGGACGATGTGCCGGCCGAATATGAGCGGCTCAAATCCCTGGGCGGCATCGTGATGAACCCGCCGGTGGCTTTTTCGGATGGCGGCAGTGCCGTCTACTGCCGGGATCCCTTTGGCAATATCATCGAATTTACAACCGCCGGGAAGGGATTTCCGGCTTTGAATGAACTTACCATGATTAGCGACGCGCAATGAAAGGAGATGGGTCTGATGGCCTCCAAAAAACGAGACAGCCGGCTGCCGGAATATGCGCAGGTCGAACGTGAGCAAATGCTTCGCGGGATCGGCTATGGTGATGAAGCCTTGGAGCGCCCTCAAATCGGCGTGGTCAGCAGCTGGGGCGAAATCAACCCGGCTTCCATCCATCTGGATCGTGTCAGCGAGGCCGTCAAAGCCGGGGTCTGGTCGGCCGGCGGCACGCCCCGGGAGTTTGTCATCAGCTCCATTTGCACCAGCATGGCCGGCGATGACCGCTTTCATCTGCCGCACCGCGATCTGGTCGCCGGGTACATCGAAACCGTTGCCGAAACGAATTTATTCGATGGGCTGGTCTGCGTGCCCATCTGCGACGATGTGATCCCGGCCCATCTCATGGCCGCGGCCCGGCTGAACTTGCCGTCCGTGTTCGTCACCGGCGGCTACATGCAGCTGAATCGGCACCAGGGAGAGGATTTGGAACCGCTTGACGTTGCCCCGGTACACTTCGCAGAATTCAAAGCCGGCAAAATCAGCCCTTCGGAGTTCAATTGCATCAAAGAAAGAGGCTGCATGGGAACCGGGGCCTGTCCCATCATGGGCACCGCCAACACCATGGCGGCCATGGCCGAAGCATTGGGCATGACGTTTCCCGGCAACACAACCGTACCGGGCGCCGACTCTCAACTGATGCGCTATGCATTCAGGGCCGGACAGCAGGTGGTTCATCTGCAGCGCAGCGACATGCGGCCGGCGGATATCATGACGCCGGCGGCTTTCCGCAACGCCATCCGGCTGCTGATGGCCGTCGGGGGATCGACCAATGCCGTGCTGCATCTACAGGCCGTCGCCGCCGAAATGGATCTGGAAATCGAACCGCGGATCTTCAATGAACTGAGCCGGACAACCCCGTTTATCTGCGATGTGATCCCCTCCGGTCCGGGCGGCAACCATCTCGGAACCCTGGATGAGGCCGGGGGAATTCAGGCCGTGATGAAGGAATTGGAACCGTTGCTCGACACCGAGGCCCTGACGGTTACGGGGGCCAGCCTGGCAGACAACCTCAAACCTGTTGCCGACGGCGATCGCTACGTCATTCGTTCGCTGAACGATCCGCTCGATCGTGAAGGCGGTCTCATTTTCCTGCAGGGCAATCTGGCGCCCGGCGGCGGGTTGATCAAAAAGTCGGCGGTGCCCGCTGAAATGATTCAGCACCGGGGACCCGCCCGGATCTTTGCCACCGAGGAGCAGGCCTGCGAGGCGCTGAACGAAAATAAAATCGCCGCCGGAGAGGTCGTCATCGTCCGATATGTCGGTCCCAAAGGAGACCCGGGAATGCGGCTGCTGCAGCGCTTTTTGTGGCAGGTGGCGGCCAAAGGCATGGAAGATAAAATCGCATTTGTCACGGATGGCCGTTTTTCCGGCACCAACAAAGGCTGTGCGGTGGCCCACGTCGCGCCCGAAGCCATGGACGGCGGTCCCCTGGCGGTGGTCAGAGACGGCGATATAATTGAAATCGACATTCCCAATCAAACGCTTCGGGTCGACATATCCGACGAGGCCCTGCAGTCCAGGATGGATGGTTGGACACCTCCGGAACGCAGCGTCAAAAAAGGTTGGTTGAGCATTTATGCCAAAACGGCCAAGGCCGCGGATCAGGGCGCTGCATTGCGATACGAGTGATGATTTGAGCGCGGGGTGTCTGGCTTTGATCCACTTTGGGAGGGTCATGTTATTGATGAGCTTTGGCAGAAGGGCTTGGGTTTCAGGTGTCAGCCCCGCCACTGGCCAGAAAAGCGGCCAGTTAAATCGAACAAGAAACTAAATTTGTACATAAGGGCAAATTACAAATAAATCTCAAATCCCAATATCCAATGATCGAAACCCACTTTCCGCACGGGAAAGGATTTATTCATTTGGGAGCCACGATCCGGCAGCGATATGGGGTTCTCAATTTCCAATGTTGATAGAGCCGCAAAAAGGCGCAAAAAACACAAAAGTCAAATTTCACACTCAATAATTTCAGCAGGTTACGGAATCGAAATCCGCGAATTTTGACTTTTTACGAGATTATCATATTTGTTGCGGCAAATACCGAACGTTGAAACTGAGGTGACAGCAATCAATTTCATGCGAAGCCCCGTTGATTCATTTCGAGCTCGTTTGCTGACACCTGACACCCGGCACCTGAAACCATAAAGTGATGCTGTTTAACTGGGTCAATTGTTTCTGACTTGATTCAGCGATCCAATTTTAAAGGATCCGCAAATAAACCACAAAGGATGATGCATGAATCCGGAAAGCGCTTTTTCCGTCGCCGGGAAAAAAATCGTCATCACCGGCGGTACGGCCGGAATCGGTTTGGGCGTTGCCGGCCACTTGGCAGCCGCGCAGGCCAAGGTCGTTATCACGGGACGCCGTGCAAGCGGCGGTCAAATCGCGCAGCAGATTGACGCGCAGTTCGTTCAAATGGATGTGAGTGACGACGCCTCGGTGGTTGCCGGCATGGCCGACGCCGCTCATTTGTTAGGCGGCGCAATCGATGTCCTCATTCTCAATGCCGGAGTCGGCCTTGATGCCGGGTCTGTTGACGGGCTTGATCTCGAAAAATTCAAACGAACATTTGATGTCAATGTCTTCGGTTTGGCCGGCTGCATCAAAGCGGGTGTCAAATACATGGAAAGCGGCGGCAGCATAATCATCACCTCTTCTCCGGCCGGCACGGTGTTTATGGCCGGATTGAGCGCCTACAGCTCCTCCAAGGCGGCCGTCAATGCACTGACCCGGGTGTGCGCGGTCGAGCTGGGCCCGGGCGGCATCCGGGTCAACGCCGTGTTGCCCGGTATCGTGGAAACCGAAATGGCGTTTGCGCCGGACGGCAAAGACAGCGAAATCGAAATGATTCGCACCCTGACCCAGACCGGTGTCGTGCGCCAGCCCTCCGAGATGGGACCCGTATACCAGTTTCTGGCAAGCGATGCCAGCAAGCCCTTTACCGGGGGATTGCTGGGATGCGACGACGGTCTGTCCGCCGGCTACAGCAACAACCTGCTCGAAAGAGCCTTTGGAAAATCCGACTAGGTAAAATCGAATGAAGGCAGCGGTCTATAAAGCTAAAAATCAGCCCCTGGTCATTGAAGATATCCCCCGGCCGGTTCCCGGCCCCGGTCAGGTGCTGGTTCAGGTCAAGGCCTGCGGTATTTGCGGATCGGATATTCACGCATCTGAAGCCGATTGGACCCCCACGGATATCGTCATGGGCCATGAGTTTTCAGGTGTAGTGGCCGAATTGGGTGACGGCGTTGACGGTTGGTGCATCGGGCAACGGGTCGTTCCACTGCCTCAGATCTCCTGCGGCAAATGCGCTGCCTGTGCGGCCGGCAGCGCCAGCGACTGTGAAAATCTGGAGATTATCGACTACAATCCGAAATACAACGGCGGTTATGCCGAATATATCGTGGTCGGACAAGCGGATATGCTGGCGCTGCCGCCGGAAATCGGTTTCGAAGAAGCGGCCGCATTGGAACCGCTGGCGGTGGCGTTGGATTCCGTGCGCCGGGCCAAGCTGCAAATCGGCGACGCCGTGCTGATCGTTGGCGCCGGTCCGATCGGCCTGGCAATCGCTCAGTGGACGAAATATTTCGGCATCGCCCATGTTGTCGTCTCCGAAATGAATCCCCGCCGTCTGGAAATTGCACAAAAAATGGGGGCGACCGCCATCATTGATGCCGGACAGGAAACGGACGTGATCGCCGCCTTCGAAACGGAAAGCGGGACCCGGCCGGGCATCATCTTTGAGGCGGTCGGGGTGCCGGGCTTGATTCAACGTTGCATCGAGATGGCAAAGCCGCGCACGAAAATAGTTGTCGTGGGTGTTTGCCAGCAAGCGGATCTCTTCGAACCCCTTCAATGCACCCTGAAAGCGCTCGATCTCATTTTTCCGTTCGGCTATTCGGTGAGCGACTATGAATTCATTCTGGAGTTGATGCAGCAAGGCAGGATAACTGCAAGTCCTTTAATATCCCACAAAATATCCCTGGAGCAGTTGCCGGAGATGTTCGAGAAATTGCGCAAACCTGCTGACGAGTGCAAGGTCATCGTCCAGCCAACGCGCGGGTTTTAGTCATTCAACATCCAGAACCGCCCCTTTTTCGGCCTGTTGGACCAGTTTCTGGTATATGGATAGAAAACCTTTCTTCACCGGCTTGGGCGGTGACCATGCATCCAGCCGGGATTTGATTTGATCTTCCGGCAGCAGCAATGTGATCCGTCGGGCTGCAACGTCAATTTCAATCGGGTCCTCATCCTGAACCGCTGCCAAGGGACCGCCGACAGCCGCCTCCGGTGCGAGATGCAGCACCAGCAGCCCTTCGCAGGTGCCCGAAGTACGGCCATCGGTGACCAGAGCAACTTTATCGATCAGGTTCATGCCGACCAGTAAATTAGCCAATATGGTTCCGGTTTGACGCATCCCGGGATCACCTTTGGGGCCCTGGTAGTTAATTACCACGACATCCCCGGCTTGAATTTTTTGGTCCACCAATGCGGTCGTGGCGGCAACTTCATTGTTGAAAACCCGCGCCGGACCTCGGAATTTAAGCATGTTTTTAGGAACTGCCGCCTGTTTGACAATCGCGCCGTTGGGTGCCAGGTTGCCTTTCAACACCGCAATGCCGCCCTCGGGTTCCAGGGGCCGGTCGAGGGGCCAGATAACCCGGCGATCGCGCGCAGGCGCCCGGGCCAGGTTTTCACCCAGCGTTAATCCGTTGGCCGTGAGAACATCAAGATGAAGCAATGGTGCCAGCTCCTTCATGACCGCCTGCACCCCGCCGGCATCGTGCAGGTCGCTGGTGTTGTATTCTCCCGCCGGGGCAACGTTTGTTATGTGCGGCGTCACGCGACCGAGGCGATCAAAGGTTTCCAGATCCAGATCCAGCCCGGCATCGTGGGCGATGGCCATGATGTGCAGCAGGGAATTCGTGGAGCCCCCGACCGCCAAGTAAACGCGTATCGCATTCTCGAACGCTTTTTCGGTAATGATTTGTGCGGTGCCGAGCCCCTGTTCGAGAAGCTTCATGATCTGCTCCCCGGAGCGTCGACCGATGTCCAGAATCTCTTGCCCCTGGCCGTGGACGGTACCGGCACCGGGCAAAGTTAGACCCAAAGCTTCGGTGATAATCGCACCGGTGTTGCCGGTGGCCACACCGCAGCAGTTGCCGCCGCCGCAGATGGCACAGTCGTGTATTTCGGCGAACTCTTCAGGCGTAATCCCATTAACCTGCAGTTCGCCGTATTTGTGGATCATATGCGTCCAATCCATGGGCCGACATTCGTAATCGGCAGCGGCCATGCTGCCGCCCGGTATGATAATCGCCGGCAGCCCCAGCCGTGCGGCCGCCATGCAATTGGCCGGAATGGCGTCATCGCAGACCGTGACCATGACCAGGGCGTCGAAGTAATTGATCTCGGCCACAGCCTCGATGTAGGCGGCGGTGATGTCCCGGTAGGGCAGCGTCCAGCGATAGTTTTCGCCGCCGTGGGGCATGCTGACACAGGTGGCACTGACAAAAAACTCAACCGGTGTGCCACCGGCGGCAGCAATACCGGTTTTCACGTGGTTGGCAATCTCATTGAGATAATTGGCCCCGGGACTCAGCTCGCCATACCCGTTGACAACCCCGATAAAGGGTCGCTTGAGCTGTTCGCGCGAAAACCCGGCGCCCTTCATCAAGGCCTCCCGGCTAACGCGTCCGTATTCGGTCAGAGTTTCTACCCGGCGCTTGATTTTCTGCATGTTGACACCCCTCAGTGCTTAAATTATTTTTATGCATTTTGTTGGGAAAAATTTTTATTTACAACATCGCGAGCTCGGCGTTGAGCAGATCCGTCAACAACATATGACTGGGTTTGTGGGTAATGCAAATCGGCGGTTTGGCCTGCTCGATAATCACCTGGGGCGTTACACCGCAGGCCCAGAAAACCGGCACTTCTCCGTCATATACAGGGTAGCAGTCACCAAAATCCGGTTTGGTGATATCCTCGATGCCAATGCGTTGCGGGTCTCCGAAATGAAGCGGCGCTCCGTGAACGTTCGGAAATCGGCTGGTTACCTGAATGGCCCGAATCGCAGCGGCCGGTTTGTAGGGTCGCATGGAAACGACATAGCTGCCTTTAAACGGTCCGGCCGGAACGGCCTCAATATTGGTACGATACATGGCGGTTGAAATACCCAGCTGGAAATGACGCGGCGGTATGCCGGCATCACGCAGGGCCTCGTCGAAAGAAAAGGAACAGCCTAGGACAAAGGTTACAAAATCATCCTGCCATAAATCGCGAATATCGCGCACATCTTTCTCCATCACACCTTCCCGAAACACGCGGTACATGGGCAGATCCGTGCGGATGTCGATGTCCTCGCCCAGTTTGAAAATCATGGGATCGCCGGCCTCCGAGACGGCCAGCAGCGGGCAGGGCTTCGGATTGGCCCAGCAAAACTTCAAAAAATCCGCCGCCCAGTCTTTAGGCAGAATGGCCACGTTGCCTTGAACGATGCCGGGTGCCAGATTCAGCGTGATGTCCGCCAACTCTCCCCGGCGAGCTTGCAGCCGTGCCTCCCGCGATAGTTTGCGCGCTGCTTCAGGGGTATAGGCAGTGCCACCCATAGTATAATTTCCTCTCTTTAATTTTGATTTAACCAAACCAATTTCAAACGATTCAATCTTTCAGCAGCGGGATTGGCCGCCGTGCAAGACTGCTATGCTTGAGTCTTCGTCTTGCGCAGCCCCTCGGTCACGTACCAGAATATCGGCTCACGGGTTTGAAACACCTCCGCGTTCATCATTTATTCATCCGTACCAGAAAACAGCATCTGAATGATATTGTGGTCAAGTCGTGTCGGTCCATCGTTCATAGTAAACCACATATCGTGCCAAAAATCGTCAGTTAAAATCCCTCGTGTTCCATGAAGCTTAAAGAACCCGCTAATTATTTGCAATTATTATTTAATAAAGCGTCAGTCGATTCGCTTTTTCTCAAGCGATCCTGTCGTCCCACATAAAATCGCGGCAAGATTTTATTTCAAATCAGAAACGTTATTCGGATAACAATATAAAATTACTGCAGGAAAATTTAATTTAACATTTGAAATAAATTAATATATAAATATTTATAATTATTTTAGATAGTTAATTATCCTTGACTTTCAAATGTGAAAGTGTTTTAAGATTTTGTCAAACCCTATTTTTGAAATAGCAAATCAAACAATTTATTGCTGGGTACTGACATGGGCGAGACACAATCTTCCATCATGCACAAAGATATCTTCGATTCCACCAGCAACGGTGTGATCGCAACCGATACCCAAGGCCGCATCGTTTTATTCAACCAGCAGGCGGTCGAGATTCTTAAAACCGGTGATGAACTGGTTGCCGGCCGGGCCGTGATCGAGGTCTTGCCGATGACCGGAACCCTGGTGATGAAATGTCTCCAGACGGGTGAGGCGCAATTGGGACACCACGTCCACGGCAAAAGCTTCAGTTTGGTGGCCAATATAACACCCATCCGCCGCAACGGTCAAATCATCGGCTGCATGTGCAATTTCCAGCCCATGCAGCAATTTGAAGATTCCGCCCGAAAATTGGAGTCCTACGTAAAATTGAATAAAGAATTAGAGGCGATTTTCCAAGCCTCGGCCGACGGAATTGTGGTTTACGACGGCGACGGCCGGGTCGTGAGCATAAACGAAGTCGCGGCACGCTACGACGGGGTTGAAGCCGATGAGGTTATCGGCATGCACTACACTGACATGATAAAGGCCGGCATCCTCGACCGCTCGGTGGTTCCCGAAGTCTTGAAAGCGAAAAAAAAGGTCAGCGCTCTGGTTAAAGTCCCGCGAACCAATAAGACGCTACTGGTAAACGGATCGCCTGCCTTTGACGATGCCGGCAACATATCGTTGGTCGTCGTGAATTTTCACGACATGACCCAGCTGAACAATATTCTCGAACAACTCGAGCAAAGCCGCATGGTTGTCGAAAAATATCAGGAGGAGCTCGCCGAGCTCAGTTTAGACGAGCTGGAAAAGCACGAAATTGTGATGGAGAGCGAATCCATGCGGCAGGTGGTCCAAATGGCGGTCAAGCTTGCCAAAATGGAAGTTTCCAACATATTGATTTCGGGTGAGTCCGGCACCGGCAAAGGACTTTTAGCCAAATTTATTCACAAGAGCAGCCAGCGGGCCAAAAGGCCGTTGATCCAGATCAACTGTGCGGCCGTGCCGGAGAACCTGCTGGAGGCCGAGCTTTTCGGCTACGAGAAAGGGGCTTTCACCGGTGCCAATGATCGCGGCAAGGCAGGTCTATTCGAACTCGCCCATGAAGGAACGCTGTTTTTGGATGAGATAGGAGATATGCCCCTGTTGATCCAGGCCAAACTTTTAAAATACCTGGATGACTATGTGGTTATGCGCTTGGGCAGTGTAAAACCAAAAACGATTAATTGCACGATCATCGCCGCCACCAATCGCAACCTCGCTGAACTGGTCAAGGATAAAAAGTTCAGAGAAGATTTATTCTACCGGCTAAACACCTTTCCAATTGAAATACCGCCACTGCGGAAAAGGCCGGAAGATGTTTTCGAACTGACCCGCTACTATTTAAGAAAATACAATACCCAGTTCAGGGTAAAGAAGAAGATCACCACCGATGGCATCGAAAAAATGCAATCCTATCCCTTTCGGGGCAACGTGCGGGAGCTGAAAAATATACTCAAGAAAGCCGTTGTTTTGAGTGAACAGCAAAAAATTGACCCGATTGTCATTAAAAGTCTTCAGATGGCAGAAGGAAAGGGCGAAAAATTCAGTCCCCCAAAGCGCCGAAGACTTAAATTGACGGATGAAATTCTGGCATTGGAAAAGCAAATGATCAAAGAAGCGATGAAACACTGCCGCAATTTGAGAGAGATTGCGCATGAACTGGGAATCAGCGAACCCACCGCCTTCCGCAAAATGAAGAAGCACGGTTTGTCTTTCTAACCGTTATGATGGGTGCGACAATGTTCGACTAGTGGCCCATAATATGCATCGAGACGGTGTTGAGCACGTTTATCTGATCCGCGGCACTCGAGGAGACCGATTCTTCCATCGATGCAATTATTGCCAGAATTTCATCTTTCTGAGCATCAGCCGCCGTCGTCGTCAAGGGGGACTCGTCATACTGATTGACAAACCTGTCTGCCAATATACTCAAGGTGAGAAAGAAGACCGCATGGTCGGGCTGATCCTTTGCGGATTGATAGCACATCTGTGAAAAGTGCTCATAGGCCCTGACACCGTAATTGTGTTGTTCCAGCACTTTCATTAGATCTTTAAACATAGCAAGCCTTTCTTAAGACAGCTCCGGAAACTCAGTCGCACCGCCGCGGGCGGCGGACCACTCGATGGGATTGTTCAAAAACCGCTCCACTTCGTCGACGGTCCGGCGATCGAAATAGCGCTTTTTTTTGCTCTCTGCCAGTACATCCCACCACGTGGCCAGATACAGCATGCTGAGATTGTTGTCGACCAGCAGTTGCTTGGTTTGTGAAAAGATGTCGTAGTAGAAAATGACAAAGGTGTGGGTGACCTCGGCACCGGCCTGCCTGAGCGCATTGCAGAACATGATTTTGCTTCTGCCGTCGGTGGTCAGGTCTTCAACCAACAAAATCTTGGTGTCCTCTTGCAAATCCCCCTCGATCTGGGCGGTCCGGCCAAAACCTTTTGGCTTTTTGCGCACGTATTGCATGGGAAGCATCAGGCGATCGGCCAACCAGGCGGCAAAGGGAATGCCGGCCGTCTCTCCGCCGGCAACGGCATCGATGGACTCGAAGCCGATATTGCGCAAAATGACGGATGCGCCAAAATCCATGAGCGTTTGTCGAATGCGGGGATAAGAAATCAATTTGCGGCAATCGATATACACCGGGCTGGCCCAGCCGGATGTAAACCGAAAGGGTTCGTCTAACCGGAAACGGACGGCTTCGATCTCCAGCAGCATCTTGGCTGTCATCGCGGACATGGTCTCTTGAGGTGGAAAGCTCAGGTTCATATGGGCTCCTTTAATGCATGATAAAGCAATTCAGTACCTTTGAAAAAGTCTTCCATAGCCATGGTCTCCGCCGGGTTGTGGGAACCGTTGTCGTTGCGAACAAAGATCATCGCAGTGGCAACGCCGGCGTTGGCAAACACGGCGGCATCATGGCCGGCCCCGCTCGGTATGGTCTCCGGCGGCAGATCCAATCTTCGTGAGATATCCATTAATCGCTCGATCCAGGTTTCATTCATCCTGGCCGGCGAGGTGAAGAGTCGGCGGTCGAATAGAAATTTAACCCTGCGGTTCTTTTCGATGTTGGTGCATTCGGTCCGCATCAGATGGTAGAACGCTTCCAGCGCATCGACACTCTGGCTGCGTATTTCCATACTGAATGAAACCTCCTCGGGGATGCGTGTCATCGAATGCACGTTGGCATTGGTTTCGGCAATCCCCGAAGTAACGACAATATCCAATCCTCTTTCGAGAAGGATCTGCCAGTGTTCGTCAAGCGTGCTGATCAGTTCGGCGGTGGCGAAAAGCGCGTCCTGCCGCAGCCAGCGCGGCACGGCACCGGAGTGCCCGGCTTTGCCCCGGCAGGTCATTTTTCGATGTCGAATCGCGCCGCGGATACCGGTAACGATGGCCGTGGGCAGATTTCTGGCCGTCATAACCGGGCCCTGCTCGATATGCAGCTCAAGATACGCGGCGATTGATTGGGTGTCAATCAGCGGTTCGCCAGCGGCAATGCGCGCTGTGTCCGCACCGACCTGGGCCAATGCTTCAGACAAGCGCCGGCTGCCATTGCGATGGGTGGATTCCAGATCCACCTCGCTCAGCTTCCCCAATAGCGCGCTGGAGCCGATATAGGGCTTGCCATACCAAGCGCTTTCTTCGCATCTGAAGGCCATCAGTTTGATTGCCTGCTGGGGCACCCATCCCTCGCTGCGCATGCGTGCCAGGCTCACCAGCCCGGCGACGACGCCGGCCGCACCGTCATAATTGCCGCCCTGGGGAACGCTGTCCATATGAGAACCGCAGGCGAGAAACCGCCTGTCCGGATCTTTACCCGGCAATGTCACCACCAGGTTGGCAGCAGCATCGATTTCCGTCTTAAGATCAAACCGTTCGGCATGGGAGCGGATCAGGTCGAGGGCCGCCTGTTCGCTCTCGGCATAAGCCTCACGGGTAATCCCAACGGAATTGGCAGACGTTGCCGCCAAATCGGCAAAGATCTGTTCAGACACGGCGCGCATGTCAAAAATAGGTTGATCTTCTATTTGCACTGGATCCATTGCGTTTCTTAAACCTGGTTGTCGTTAAGTAAAGAATTCGAGAACCGATGCCCCGCCGACAGCTGAGTTTGGTTTTCCCCCAATATGGGCTGCCTGGATTCAAACCAAAGGAGTTAAGGAGTAATGGGGTATTGGAGTAATGGAAAAAGCATTTCCGGGCATATAAGGGTCGGCAAAATAAATTGCCCGCACCAACTTGAATTTGTTTAAACGAATCAGTTTCACTGAGTTAATAGTATGTCCTGATATGCTCTATAGACGGCTTGCCCACCTCAGTCCGATTTTTTTTATCATCACTCCAGTACCCCAGCACTCTATCACCCCAGCACTCCAGCACTCCAGCACTCCGGCACCATATTATCGGTAGAGCACTTTAACCGTATCCTGACCCTAAGGACCAGGATTTAAATACTTGAGTAATTCCCGCCGGGTTAGTAAGTTGCGATGCCCAGCTCCAGCAGTTTTGCCTGACTCGGATACCCGGAAACCGGATCCCATCCGCGCAGGGCATAGTACTCGCCCAACATTCGATCCAGATCCACCGTTTCGCCCTGACCGGGTCCATCTGAAATCGGTTCATCGGTAAAACGAGCCGGCAGGGTGTCCAGGCCCGGTGTCAAACCGAATTTGAGGTTCAGCAGCCGTTCCAGGGTATTGATGCGCTCACCGGCCATCAACAAATCCGCCGCGTTCATCTCAATGCCGGTGACGGCTTGATAGGATTTTGCGACCATATCCGGGGAAAGCCCCATGGCCTGGTAGGCAATCTTGCAGATACCCAGGGAATCGATTACCGCGCCGTAATCCTCGGCCCACTTGACCATCGAGGCCTTGCCGTCATAGGCAAAACGATCAGCCGCTTTTTTGCTGCCGAAAAAATGCTCGGCTTTCTCGGGCGGCCAGGTGGTCTCCATGACCGGAAAGGCCCGGCAATGATCGCCCCCCCCCGGCTGGCCACGGCCCATCCCAGAGCCCACGCTTTCAAGCCCCTGACGCCCTGGGTGGGCACCTCCAATCCTTTGATGTGCAGCGCATAGGGCTCAGAATCCTTGATCCGGCGGCTGGCTCTTTGGGCACCTTCGGCCAGCAGGTCTCCCAGACCCCGGCGCGCGGCGATGCGCTCCACCATTTCCAGAATTGCGTCGAGGTTGCCCCAGGTCAGATCGAGTCCGTCTGTCTCACGATGCCCGATCAATCCGCGCTGGTAGCATTCCATGGCATAGCCGATGACGGCGCCGGTGGAAATACTGTCCAGCCCGAGGTCGTTCAGCCGGCGGTTGAGATATATGAGGGATTCCAGGTCGTCGTTCCCAAGATTCGAACCCATGGCGCACATGGTTTCGAATTCCGGTCCTTCGGTTGACACCCCCGCAAAGCGGCCGGAGGAAACCTGCGAGCGGCGGCTGCAGTGCACCGGACACATAAAACACGACTCCGGGCGCGATACATAATCGTTCTTTAGGCGCTCACCGCTGATGCGGTCGGCACCGGCAAAGGTGTTTTTCTGGTGATTATGCGTCGGCAGGACGCCCATGGTGTTGTAGAGTTGAACCAGCATGGGCGTGCCATATTGTGAGCGCACCTCAAAGCTTGGCGAAGACCGCATTTCCGACCGGATCTCTTTGGCGACCGAACGGACTGCCGCGCTGGCGGCAACGGACACCTTGCCGGTTGACTTGACCACGATGGCCTTCAATAATTTTGAGCCCATGACCGCGCCATTCCCGGTGCGGCCGGCTGCCCGGTCGATATTGTTCAGGATCGCGGCAAAGCGAACCTTTTTTTCACCGGCCGGGCCGATACCGAGAACCTGGGCCTCGGCACCGTGTGCCTCCCGCAAAATCGAATCGGTTTGCGACACGGTTTTTCCCCAGAGAAAGGCTGCGTCCCGGATCTCGGTTCGTTCGTTGGTAATCACCAGATAAACGGGGCTGTCGGCCCGGCCGCTGACAACAATGCCGTCATAACCGGCTTTTCTCAGGGCCGGCGCCCAGAATCCGGCGCAATTGGAATCCCCCAGCAGCCCGGTCAGGGGTGAGCGGCTTGACACATTATAGCGGCCGTTGGCTGGAATGGTGGTACCCACCAGCGGTCCGCTGCCGAAAATCAATAGGTTCTCAGGATCAAAAGGCCGGGTTGAGGGCGCCAGGTTCTGGTGCATCAGCCACATATTGAGGCCACGGCCGCCGAGGTAGGCTTTTAACACGGCCTTATCGATGGGTAGATCTTTAATCCGGCGCACGGAGAGATCGACACTCAGCAGTTTGCCGTTCCATCCGTGAAGTTTATTATTGCTAGTCATTGTTTTTCAGGTCTCCACTGAGAGAGCAAATCAAAGCGCTGTAAAGTCAATTCGGTAAAACGATCCGGCCGCGCAGGGCGTCCAGCCTCTCGATGCCGTTTTCAATCATAAAGGCGGTGATGCCTTCCAGGATGTCCGGTACGACCAGGGGATTGGGGAACAAGCCCGTGCCGATACCCACCGCACTGGATCCGGCCAAAATGAATTCAATAACGTCCTCCCAGGAGACAATCCCGCCCATGCCGATTATCGGGATGGATACGCTGCGGTAAGTATCCCAGACTTTTTTAATGGCGATCGGTTTAATTGCCGGCCCGGAGAGCCCCCCGATGACATTGCCCAGTCTGGGCCGCCGGGAGTGAATATCGATTGCCATGCCGGCAACGGTATTGATCAAAGACAGCGCATCGGCCCCGTTGGCCTCGACCCTGCGGGCAATTTCCGTGATATCGGTCACATTGGGGGTCAATTTGGCAATCACAGGCAGCTTGGTATTCTCTTTGACCTGTTTGATAATCCGGCCCGACAAAACCGGGTCCGCCCCGAAGCTGGACCCTCCGGCTTCAAGGTTGGGGCATGAGATGTTGACCTCAAGGGCGGCAATGCCCGCCTCCCGGCTGAGGATCTCGGCCAGCTGCGCGTACTCCTCCTGCCGGGTGGCGGAGATGCTGACGATCACCGGAACGCTGAAATCTCTCAGAAAGGGAAGATCTTCGGCCACAAAGTGCCGCACGCCTTTGCTCTGGATGCCGATCGAGTTCAAAATGCCGCCGGTACATTCGGCAATCCGCGGCGTCGGGTTGCCCGGTCGTTTGTCCAGGGTGATGCTTTTGGCCGTAAAGGCGCCCAGTAAATCGAGATCCAAAAAACGGGCGAATTCCCGGCCGTTGCCGCTGGTCCCCGAGCAGGTGACAATCGGATTGGCCATGTCGATGCCGCAGATATTTAAACTGAGATCCGGCTTCATGATTACAGTCTTACCTCCCGAATCGAAAAAACCGGTCCTTCGGTACAGATTCGGTGTCTCTGGACCTGGCCGTCTTTTTCGATTTCCGTCACACATGATAGACACACGCCATAGCCACACCCCATGATTTCTTCCAGGGAAACCTCGGCCTCGATATTCTGCTCAACAAGCTGCGGGACGACCGTCCGGACCATTGGCATGGGACCGCACACATAGGCGCGGTCGATCTTCTGACGCAAATAGGGCTCGAGGTGATCACAGACGAATCCTTCACATCCATAGGATCCATCATCGGTGGCCACCGTGACATCGGCCTGAACTTGCCGGAAGATATCTTCGCCGAAGACTTTGTCCTGCGATTGAAATCCCATCACGGTATAGACCCGGCTGCCGGCCCGAACCAAATACTCCGCCAATCCCCACATCGGCGCCACGCCGCAGCCGCCGCCCACCAGCAGACAGTTTAGCGGTGTTGCCGGCAAATGCCAGCCGTTTCCCAGCGGCCCCATCACGTCCATCGTTGTGCCGGGTTTCAGCTCGACCATGGCTTCGGTTCCCTTGCCGACGATGCGGTAGACGATGTAAAGCAGGTTCTTTCCCGCATCCGTTCTGGCGACGCTGAAGGGCCGGCGCAGAAAAAGATCCGGCCTTTGGGGGATAACGACATTCACGAACTGTCCCGGTTGGGTGGTTCCGGATACCTGGCCGTCATCCTTTAAGATCAGTTGATAGTGATCGGCACAGACCCGGGTGTTTTCTGCGACAGTTGCGAGATGCAGCAATTTTTGTGATCTCATCTCATTTCCCTTGTTGTGAATTCAGGATGCCACTAAAACTTTCAAGCCGACGCCCTGTTTCATGGTGTCCAAGGCTTCGACCACGCGATCCAGCGGAAACACATGGGTGCTCAACTGTTCGGTCTTCACGACTCCCCTGGCGAGAAGATCCAGCGCCAGTTTAAATTGCTTGCGCGAGTAGGCAAAGGCGCCGGTCACGAAAAACTCCCGGTAATGGCAGTCGTTGCTGTCGAATTTGATCCAGGGCCATTCCTTGTGGGTAAAGCCGAACATGCTGACCGTGCCCCGTTTGGCCACCATTCGAAGGGCTTGCTCCTGGGCGGCACCGGAAGAGCAAGCCACAATCGCCTTATCCACGCCCTGCCCGGATGTTGCTTCCTTGACGCGAGCTTCAAGGTCTTCCGTGGATGAATTGATGACGAGATCCGCGCCGCTCAGCTCCCGGATCAAATCGAGCCTTTCCGCGTTGATATCCGATAATATCACCCGTGATGCCCCTTCCGCCTTGGCAAGCTGGCAGTGCAGGCATCCGACCGCCCCGGCGCCGATCACCAGCACCGCGTCCCCCAACTTAACGTCGATCAATTCGTGGCTGTTGACCACGGCCGCCAGGGCCTCTGCATGGGTACCGTCCCGGAAACTTAACGCGTCCGGTATTTTCAGAAGATTCCCACTTTGGATAGCCAATTCAGGAACCGGGATGTATTCGGCAAACCCACCGCCGACGCGCGTTGTGTGATCACAGAGGTTCTCATATCCGTTTTCGCAATCCGTACATTCCCCGCAGGGCACGCTTTGGTTGAGCGCGACCCGATCCCCTACCCTGAAATGGTGGCTGCCGTTTCCGACCGCCGAAACCACACCGGTCAACTCATGACCCAGGTCCGGCGGCAGCTGGCTCATGCGCTGTCCGTGCAAATAATTTTCCACATCCGTGCCGCAAACCGCGCAGGCTTCAACCTTGACGACAACGCCGCCGACCGGACACTCGGGCACATCCATTTCCACGACCTCTACCTGGCCGGGACCCTGAAGCACGGCTTTTTTCATTTTCATATTGCCCCCTCAGTAAAAAAATCTATCGCACTCTATTTATTTGAATTCGCTAATTCTGGTTTTGACTTCAGCCTTCCTGAATCGTCTTGTAGTTACACCGACTAGCTCGTCAGCAAGAAAGGTGCCAACCCCTCTGTTGAATTTATAAAATAATTTGATTTCAAATGGTTATATTGTTTCGGATCGGTCGGCAAAGTATCAGCGATAGACATGTTATTTCAATTTTGAAATAATTACGTTGATTCTGATGCCGCTGCACCCGGACTCTCAATTTATCCCTCATCTTCAGACATCATCCCGACAATTGGTTGCCGGCAACCAGCCATGGGCTGAGAGCTGCGTTCAATGCGCTTTGGATGTGCGAGCTTATGCAATCAGGGGATTTACGTGCTGCACAAAATCATCTTTCAATCCTGAAATAGATAAATTTTAAATAATAACGATTACTTAAATCTAAACATATTTCACAATCAAAAACTAGCGGCAACAAAGTACTCTTTGCGAAATGCTGATCTGTCTGCTAACCCTTTAAAATCATGGATAACTTTTAAAAATAGATGATGGCACATGTCTTGCTAACTTTCGAATTCAGAATTTGCATATCGCTGACAATTCCACCTATGAAGATAACTGAAACAAACATCCAACGTGCGAATCAAAGGGGAATCCATGAGTTACTACTCGTGGCGCAAGAGATTCCCGGGGTGATCAATCTTGCCGGGGACCAAGCGGATATCGACGCTCCGGAATTTTTCCGTGAAGCGGTTGCGAAGGCATTTGATGACGAATCTGCCGCTACCCTGCCAGCGAGAGGTCTCATGGATTTGCGGGAAGCGATCGCCGCCAAACTCAGGGTTGAAAACGATATTGATGCACAACCCGGCAGCGAGATTCTGGTGGCGGCCGACACAACGCCGGCTTTATTCAGCGTGTGTCAGCATCTTATCCAAGCGGGCGATGAGGTGATCATGCTAGACCCCGGTTTTAATTATGGCACTCAAATAGAGCTATTTGGCGCTCAACCCGTTCGGGTGCCGGCTTATGAGTCGAATGGATTTAGAGTCGATCCGGAAGATATGCGAGCATCCATAAACAAGCAAACAAAGTTGATTATCCTCAACACTCCCGCTAATCCGACGGGTGCCGTCCTGGACCATGCGGTGCTAAAAGATATCGCGAAAATTGCCTTTGAACACGATCTCTGGGTTTTTTCCGACGAAGCGTATGAAAGCATCATTTTTGATGGGAGCAAACATACCAGCATCGGGTCCCTGAACGGTATGAAAGATCGGACCATTTCCATTCATTCGCTGTCAACGTCCTATGCAGCGACCGGGTGGGACGTGGGGTATGTGGTCGCACCCAAAGCCGTCATCGATGAAATGGAAATACTGAATGAGCACATGGGAACCGGTGCCACGGCCGTCGCCCAGCAAGTCTTACTGGCAGCGATCAGAGTTCGCCGGGAATTGGTCCCCGAGTTGCTTAAGGAATACGAAAAGCATCGTGCGATGGTTCACCGGGGATTAAATGCCATCGAGGGGGTGTCATGCCCATTGCCGGCGTCAACCTTTTATGCATTTCCAAATTTTACAAAACTCGGATTGACTTCATGGAATCTTGCCAGTTATCTTTTGCGCGAACACAATGTCGCTTTGTTCCCGGGAAGTATTTTCGGAACCAAAGGAGAAGGTTTTTTGCGTCTGAATTTTGCCATTGATTCCGCCCGGCTAAAAGAAGCCATATCACTCATCAAAAAAGGTGTCGGGCAGTTGCTTCACCCGTGATTATCAAGCGCAAATATTTCAACTTCGAAAAAAATTTCATAAATGAAAGAACTCGACTGATTTATATCCTCATAAATTTGCGGGTATAATTTTTTAACATATTACAATCATTATAATTAGTTGTCTCTAATAAATTCTGTCACTTTACTGGCACTTTAATTGCTTAAGCTGGTTGTGAGCAAAATTGATGGAAATCCGCAACATAGCCAACCCGCTAAATTATCACTTATCTACATTGAAAAAGGAGAAGAAAAATGAAATTCACTACCCTATCCAGAGTCCTGCTGGCAATTATCATCTTGTTGCCGATGCACAGCGCTTTGGCAGACGGCGGCACCCTGATACTGGGCGTGGAGGCGGATCAGGGCCGCCTTGACTACAGCCAAAATCCAAGTCTGGCCGGCACGAACACGGTCACACTGATCAACGAGGGGCTGTTGCTCCCGGATAAAAACAACCAGGCTGCGCCCGCGCTGGCGGTGTCATGGGATGTGTCGCCGGATGTCAAGACCTATACCTTCAAGCTGAGAAAAGGCGTCAAATTCCACGATGGAAGTGACTTCAACGCCGCAGTCGTCAAATGGAATGTCGAACGGGTTATGGCCACCGAGGGAGCGTTATTCGGACCGATATTCAGTCGCCTGGTCGACAGCATGGAAACCCCCGACGGTCATACCATCATTTTCAACCTTAAAGTGCCTTCAGCCTCGTTTCTGGGCACCTTTTTCGACCGCTATGACAACATGTTCGTCATTCAGGCCAAAAGCTGTTTCGACGCTGACGGCAAGTTCATCAAACCCATCGGAACCGGCCCCTTTAAATTCGTTGAATGGAAACAGAATGACAGCCTGACACTGGTCAAAAATGAAAACTACTGGAATCCGGAGCTGCCCAAAGTTGACAAACTGGTGCTGAAGGTGATCGTTGATCCGTCGTCGCGGCTGAATGCGTTGCGCTCGGGCGATGTGCACATCACCCGCAAACTGCCGATTGAAGCCGTGGAATCCGGTATGGCGAAAAAGCCGAACGGCTACAGAGTTGATACCAGCATCGGCCAGACCATCTCATTGAATATGAACATTAAATATGCGCCGCTGGCCGATGTCCGTGTCCGTCGTGCACTGGCCCATGCCTTGAACCGCGAAGACATGAACCTCGCGGTTTCATTTGGTCTGGGTCAGGCAACCCATCAGTACTACCCCCAAGGGATGCCCTGGCACTTCCCCGAGGTAAAAGCCCTGGAATACAACCCCCAAAAAGCCAAGGCGCTTCTGGCCGAAGCCGGGTATGCCAGCGGATTTGAGGTGACCTACACGGTCGCCCAGAACAACCAGGAGCTGGTCGAAGCAGCGAATGTCTTCCAGGCGATGATGGCCGAAATCGGCGTTCGCGTCAAGGTTGAACTGCTCGACGAGGCGACTGCCATCGGTAAAGCTTTCAGTGGCGATTGGCAGATTGAAAGCTTTGGCTTCGGTATGTTCTCTGATCCCGATACGCTCTATTTGAAAGCGTTTTACCCCGGTGGGATTTACTGGGCTGCAACCACGGGTGGCAACAATGTCAAATCGATCACGGAAGGTTTGGATGCCGGCGGCGCTGAGGGCGATCCTGCCAAACGTCGTGAGATTTACCAAGGCATCACCCAGGATCTGGTGGATCATGCACCCTGGATCTTCATGTTTAACTATCCGTTTTCCTACGGTGTCAGCGACAAGGTCAAGAACTACAAGCCGCTGGCCAATGACTGGTACTATGCCGGCGGTGGTATCCCTTACGCCACGCTGGATTAGGCCCGGGGTTGTGAAAATTTACGGTCACATGTCCTCTAAATTTCATTCCAATTTTGTACCGGTTTGCGGGGATATGGATTCAGGCTTCAGGTGTCAGGTGTCAGCGTTCTGAGCTGCATCTGAGCGACGAAGGAACGGAAGCCCCCGGCGTCTGCGGGGGATTCCAAAAACCCAACTGCGGATATTCGAATGATGTCAACCAAACCGCTTCTGGAAGTCAAAAACCTCAAGACGCACTTCTTTACCTATAACGGGGTCGCGAAAGCGGTCGATGATGTGTCCTTCGACGTCGCCCCCGGAGAGATGGTGGGCATTGTGGGTGAATCAGGATCCGGCAAAAGCGTCACGGCACGGTCTGTCATGCGGATTGTCCCCACACCTCCGGGAAAGATCGTCGGCGGCAGCATTACCTTTGATGGCCGCGCCTTGTTGGAATTGTCCGAAAAGCAGATGCAGGAGGTGCGCGGCAATCAGATTTCGATGATCTTCCAGGAACCCATGACCGCCCTGAACCCGGTCTACACGGTGGGGTATCAGCTGCGCGAGGTGATCCTCAAGCACCAGCAGCAAACCAAGGCCCAGGCATTGGCACTGGCTGAAGAGATGCTGCGTCTGGTGGGCATCGCCTCACCCGGCCAGCGCCTCAGGGAATACCCCTTCCAAATGAGCGGGGGAATGCGCCAGCGGGTGATCATTGCGATGGCGCTGGCTTGCCGCCCCAAGCTGATCCTGGCGGATGAGCCCACCACGGCCCTGGATGTGACCATTCAAGCCCAGATTCTGAAGCTGATCCGCGAATTGTCCGACGATCTGGGAACCGCGATGCTGCTGATCACTCATGATCTGGGGGTTACCGCCGAGACCGTGGAACGGGTGCTGGTCATGTATGCCGGTCAGGTGGTCGAGGAGGCCCCGGCCGATGATCTGTTTGAAAATCCGCTGCACCCCTATACCGAAGGGCTGATGACCTCCATGCCGTCCCTGTCCAGCGACCTGACCAAAGACAGCGGGCGGCTGACGGAAATCCCCGGGGTCGTGCCGAATTTGACGAACCTGCCCGGACACTGTTATTTTTACGCCCGCTGCCCGAAACGGACCGATCGCTGTCGGGAGCAGGTCCCTGAACTCAAGGCCCTGGACAGCGGACGCAAAGTGAGATGTATTCTCTATGAATAACGCCACGCCATTACTTTCTGTCGAAGGTCTCAACAAGGCTTTCCCTGTTGGCGGCAGCCTGTTTAAAAAGCCCAAATTGCTGCACGCCACGCGCAACGTCAGCTTCACTTTGAATGCCGGTGAAACACTCGGGTTGGTTGGCGAAAGCGGGTCCGGAAAATCGACCATCGGCCGCTGCATCCTGCGTTTGCACGAACCGACGAGCGGCAAAATCGTGTTTGACGGAACCGAAATCACGACCCTGTCCCCCGCTGAAATGAAGGCCATGCGGGCGAAGATGCAGATTATCTTCCAGGATCCATACGGATCCCTGACCCCGCGCATGAGAATCGGTCAGATCCTGGCGGAGCCGTTGAAAATCCATTCCAACCAAACTGCGGCGCAAAGGCGCGAGGCCGTTCTGGAAATGCTGACGCATGTCGGTATGCGGACATTCCACGCCGATCGGTACCCGCATGAGTTTTCGGGAGGACAACGCCAGCGGATCGCCATTGCGCGAGCGCTGATCATGCGGCCGGAAATGATTGTCGCCGACGAAGCGGTGTCGGCACTGGATGTCTCGATTCAAGCGCAGATCATCAACCTGATGGTGGAAGCGCAGCGCGAGTACCATCTGGCGTATCTGTTCATCTCGCATGATCTGAGCGTGGTCAAATACATGGTGGACCGGGTCGCGGTGCTTTATCTGGGTGGGATCGTCGAACTGGCCAAACGCGATGACCTTTACGGCACGCCGCTGCATCCCTACACCCAGGCCCTTTTGTCGGCCGTGCCTTCAGTCGACCGAGCCGAGCGCACTGAAAAAACTTACCTGTCCGGCGAAATCCCCAGCCCGCTCAAGCCGCCGCCGGGCTGCCCTTTTCGTCCGAGATGCGCCAGAGCGATACCCCGCTGTGGCGAGGAGAAACCGGTAATTCGCGATGTCGGCGGCGGCCATATGGTTGCCTGTCATGTCGTGTAAGGAGGATGCCAGATGGCGAAATACATTCTAAACCGCATTATCTATCTGCTTCCGGTGCTGTTTATCATGTCGGTGGTCGTATTTTCCTTTATTCATTTGATTCCGGGCGATCCGGTGGATGCGATCCTGGGCCTCAATGCCTCGGATGAGGCGCGGACGGAGGTTCGCAAATCGCTTGGCCTGGATCGCAACGTTGTCGTGCAATACCTTGCCTGGATCGGGGGGGGTCCTGACCGGGGATTTCGGCGACTCGGTGGTCAGCCAAGAACCCGTTCTGAAACTGATCCTGGAAAAGCTGCCGGCCACGCTGCTGCTGGCCGTTGCATCCATCCTGGTCTCGGTTTTCATTGCCATTATCGCCGGCACCATTGCGGCGGTCAATAAAGGAACCTGGACCGATTTAGGCATTCTCATTCTGGCCCTGGCCGGCATTTCCGTGCCGGTTTTCTGGATCGGTATCCTGGCCGTGCTGGTTTTTGCAGTGGCCTGGCCCATATTTCCCGCCATCGGTTATGTCAGCCCGCTGGAAGACCCGGTTGCCGCCCTGCGTCATCTGACCCTGCCGGCCCTGTGCATGGGGGCCGCCCTGGCCGGTGCGATTGCACGCATGACCCGCTCCGAGATGATCGAGCAGCTGGGCAAGGATTATATCATCACGGCCCGTGCCAAAGGACTTTCGCCGCGGGAAGTAACCTACCGTCATGCCCTGCGAAATTCACTGATCACGGTGGTCACCTTCACCGGACTTGAATTCGGCACCCTTTTAGGCGGCGCGATTATCGTGGAAACCATCTTTGCCTGGCCGGGCCTGGGACGCACGGTAATCCAGGCGATCTTCTCCCGTGACTACCCCATGGTTCAGGGGATCGTGCTGTTTTTGGCGTTTTTCTTTGTTTTTGTAAACCTGCTGGTGGACATCTCATATACGTTTCTCAACCCCCAAATCCGATTGGACAACGGCAAATGACAGATACCATGCAAATAGCGGAAACCGCGACGGTCGCCGGATCGTCCGGCTGGGGCCGCGAACTGAAAAAAATACGCGGCAACAAGATGCTGATGATCGGTGGCATTATCGTTTTAATCCTCACGGTTCTGATCATCGTCGGGCCCGGGGTCACCGGATATGATTACAGCAAAATGAATTTTCGCGAACGGTTTCAAAGCCCGAGTCCGTCCCATTTGATGGGTACCGACAATTACGGTCGCGACACATTCGCACGCATCATTCATGGGGCTCGCGTTTCCGCCCTGGTGGGTGTTCTGTCCGTCGGTATCGGGGTGCTGGGCGGCATGTTGATCGGCGCCATAGCCGGGTTTGTGGGTGGTTTTATGGACAATCTGCTGATGCGCATCACCGACGCACTCCTTGCCTTTCCACCGCTATTGTTGGCAGTCGGACTGGTGGCCGCCATCGGCCCCAGTCTTGTAACCGTATCGGTCATCATCGGGGTCATTTATATCCCACGCTTTGCCCGCGTCTTGCGCGGGGCCGTGCTGAACGAAAAATCCAAGGAATATGTCGAGGCGGCCCGGGCCATCGGCCAGGACCCCTGGCGAATTCTGGTTATGCACATCGGCCCGGCCACGCTGTCGCCGATTATCGTCATGGCCACAATCGTATTTGCCCTGGCCGTCATTATCGAGGCCTCGCTGTCTTTTCTGGGTTTGGGTGTACCGCCGCCAACCCCCAGTTGGGGCGGCATGTTGAGTGAATCGCGCGCCTTCATGAACAAATCCATCTGGATGGCAATTTTTCCGGGACTGATCATCTCCGTGGCTATTTTGGGACTGAACTTGCTGGGTGATGGTTTGCGGGACTATCTGGATCCGAAAGAATACTGATGGAGGGTTAACGCATGCTGAAATTAAAGGAGAAGGTTGCAATCGTAACCGGGGCTGCCAGCCCCCGGGGAATGGGTCATGCGACGGCTCAGAAGTTTGCCCAGGCCGGTGCCCACGTCGTAATTACCGATCTTGCGTCGGAGATTAAACGCCTGAATGCAACGGTCGACAACATTCGAGCCCAGGGGATGCAAGCCATGGTCATGGCAGTCGACATCACCGACGAAAAGCAAATTCAACGCTGTGTGCAACAGGTGATCGAAACATTCGGCGGTATCGATATTCTATTCAACAACGCCGGCGTCGGTCACATCCAGCCGTTTGAAGAAACAGACCTTGCCGTTTTTGATCGCAACTACCAGATAAACCTGCGCGGTACGGTGGCGTTCATGCAGGCCGTGATCCCTTCGATGAAGGAGCGCGGCGGCGGCGTGATCATCAACAATGCTTCCATCGGCGGCCTCTATGCCACGCCGCATTTTTCGGCCTATGAGGCCAGCAAGTTTGGTGTGGTGGGTCTGACCAAATCGGTGGCATTGGAATTGGGTGTCGCAGGTATTCGGGTCAATGCCATCTGCCCGGGTCAAATCGACACCGAGATGGGGGACCTCATACCGGCCTATTTTTCCGAAAAGGAAGGGTGCAGCCTTGAAGAAATGCGGGCAATGATGGCCGATGAAGTCGCCTTAAAAACCTGGGCCAGTCCGGACCAGGTGGCCAGTGTGGTCGTGTTTCTGGCCAGTGAAGCGGCCAGCTACATTACGGGTGTGGCCCTGCCGGTCGCCGGCGGATTTCCAAAATCCTTGGCATAGTATGCTGCATTGGAAGAAAATAAAATGAATGAATTAATCATTGGAGAGTAATTCAAATGGCCAAACAGACAGTTAGCAGTCGAATCGTCGATATCTTAAAAGCCGAAGGTGTTCAGGCAATTTTTGCCATCGGTGACGTCAACTACATGGGAATTCAGGATGCCGCCGACAGGTGTGGCATCAAGCTCATCTGGCCGCATCACGAGCAGACCGGCGGTTTCATGGCCGATGCCATGACCCGCATGACCGGTGTGCCGCACATTGTCATGGGCGCACCGGGTCCCGGCGTTGCCAACATGGTGCCGGCCGCGATTTGCGCATCGAAGGAAAATATTCCCGTGATCTTCTTCTGTCCGCAGCGGCCGAGAAAATATGCCCAGGCCGTGCGCCGTTCGCAGTTTCAGTACACTGATCAACCCCGGTTTTTCGAACCTGCCGTGAAGTACGTCGGCGTCATCGAATTTCCCGAACAGGCCGACGAGGTCATGCGTGAGGCCTTTCGTCAGGCGCTCACCGGTAAACCCGGACCGGTGTTCGTTGAACTCTCGAGCGATAAGCAATATCTGGAAGTCGAATTCGGACCCTTGACGCCCCCGGCAAAATACCGCGTGATGCACATGCCGGCAGCGGCGGAGCATATTGGACAGGCTGCCGACTTGCTGGCCAATGCCGAAAGTCCGCTGGTTATTGCCGGCACCGGCGTACACACCTCCCGCAGCCATGAAGCATTCGAGCGACTGGCGCGTGCCCTGAAATGTCCGGTCATTCCCACCTGGGGCGGGCGCGGCGTTCTTCCCGAGACGGCCGACCAAACGCTGATTTACGCGACGCCGGCGGCGAATGAAGCCATCGCCAAGGCCGATGTGGTGTTGGCGATCGGCACGGCGATTGGTGAAAACATAAACTACGGGCGCCTGCACCATTACGAAACGGGCAATATCGACCGCAAATGGATCGCGATCGAGCGCGATGCCTCCGCCATTGGTGTCAACCGCACGATCGACCTTCCTCTGCTCGGTGATTTGCGCGATGTCCTGCCCCAGCTGACGACCGCCCTGGAAAAGCGCGACCTGAAGCCGCATCCCAATCTTAAAGAATGGCGCGAGCAGATGGTGGCCGCACGCCGAAAAATGCTGGAGAGTGCTCCCGACACCAAACCCATTCACCCCGGCCGTTTGATGGTGGAAGCGCGCCAGGCGATCCCGGATGATGCGGTCATCGTGCGCGATGGGGGCAATACGACCTTATGGGAGCTGACCTACTTTGAGCAGCGCTCGCACGATTACCTTTGGACGTCAAAATTCGGCCATCTCGGAACCGGGCTCCCTTACGCCATCGGGGCCAAACTGGCTGTCGGTGATCGACCGGTGGCGCTGATTACCGGCGATTCAGCCTTCATGTTTCACATTACGGAAATCGAGACCGCGGTGCGCCACAGCCTGCCGGTCGTGGTCATCGTGAACTACGATCGCAAATGGGGCATGGAAGTTCCCGGGATGTCGGAAACACTTAAGCGCGAAATTGCCATCGAGCAGTCATTCGTACGCCTGGACAAAATAGCCGAGGCCATGGGCGGGCACGGCGAGTTCGTAGAAGACACCCGGGACATTGCACCCGCGGTTGAGCGCTCGTTTGCCAGCAATAAACCGGCCGTCGTTCAGGTGGTTGTGGATGAACGCGTCAACAATACTCAGATGCCGAATTGGGGGGAATTTACCCGCTGGTATGGAGATGACGGCGCGTATCGTTAGGAAAATAAACTAAGGAGATATCGATGAAGTTCAGCAAGCAGGATTTAATTAAACTTTACACCAATCTGGTGCGGACGCGGGCCTTTGATGAGCTGTTTACCCGGCGCCTGGCGCAGGGTAAGCTGTTGGGGTTTTACCACGCGTCTTTGGGTGGAGAAGCACCGGGCGCCGGCGGGTGCTCGTTTTTGCGCCAGGACGATATCATTTTTCCCCATCACCGCGGGCATGGCATACCCCATATGGTCGGCAAGGGAATCGATATCAAATATTTTTTAGCCGAACACACCGGCAAAATCACCGGCGGATGTGGCGGCATGTCGACCTTTCATCCTTTTGATGCCGAAAACGGACTGTACGGTTATACCGGGTTGATCGGATCGGCTTTTCCGCTCTCCGCGGGGTATGGACTGGCTGCCAAAAGAAATGACAAGGGGCAGGTTGTTGTGTGCTTTTTCGGTGACGGCGGCTCCAATCGCGGCACCCTGCACGAAGCCTTTCTGCTGGCCAGCACCTGGAAGCTGCCGATCGTCTGGGTCTGTGAAAACAATGGCTTGTCTCAATTCGTCCCTTTTGAGCAGTCATATCCGGTGGATGATATCGCTGATCTGGCGCAGGGGTACGGCATGCCCGGTATCGTGGTGGATGGTCAGGATGTCATCGCGGTGGCTGAAGCGGTGATGGCCGCAGTTGAAAAAGCCCGAGTGGGAAAGGGTCCAGCATTAATTGAATGCAAAACCAGCCGCTTTTGCCCCCACTTTGTCAGCGCACCGGACATGTGCGGATGTGAGATCCGCTCCGAAGAAGAAATCGCAAAGCTCAAGGAGCGGGACCCGATTGCGATCTATCGCGAGAAACTGATGGCCCGCAAGATCCTTACGAAAAAGACGATTGATAATATCGACGTCGAGGTTGCCGCCGAACTGGATGCTGCCGAAAAATTTGCCGACGAAAGTCCGCTGCCCGAATCGGCAAGTTTCGATGATCTGCTCTATGCCAATTGAGTGTTCCATAGGAGAAATATAATGGGAGAGATGACTTATATTCGAGCCATTCGACAGGCTTTGATCGAAGAAATGGATAAAGACGAAAAGGTATTCATGCTCGGAGAAAATATCCGCGGGTGCGCCTTCGAGCATACTTCAGGTCTGGTGGACCAATTCGGACTCGATCGCGTGCTGGATACGCCGTTGTCGGAGACGGCCATTGCCGGTGCCGGTATCGGATCGGCGATCATGGGTTACCGGCCCGTGGTGGACTTTATGTTCGCCGATTTCATGTATGTGGCTTCCGATGAAATATTGCTCAAATCCGCCCAGTGGCGTTTCATCCAGGGCGGCAAGGTAAATGTGCCGGTGGTTTTTTTAGCGGCGGCGGGCGGCTATCAAATGAACTGCAACGAACATTCTCGCATTCAGACATCGCTGTTTTTGCATCACCCCGGAATCAAGGTCGTCGTGCCCGCAACGCCTTATGATGCCAAGGGGCTGCTGAAAACCGCCATCAGGGACGACAACCCGGTGGTCTTTCTTTGGCACAAAATGTTGATGTCCGAATCCGGTGAGGTGCCGGAAGCCGAATACAGCATTCCCCTCGGAGAAGCCGACATTAAAAGAGAGGGCACCGATATCACGGTTGTTGCCAATTCCTATATGACGCAACTTGCCTTGCAAGCCGCCGAGGAACTGGATGGGAAGATTGGCGTGGAAGTCGTCGATCTGCGATCCCTGGAGCCGTTGGACATGGATACGGTTCTCCAATCGCTTGAAAAGACCGAACGGCTGGTGGTTGTGGATGAGGACACCGAGCGCTGCGGGTTTGCCGGTGAGTTGGCCGCCCAGGTGATCGATAAGGGATTCGACCTGTTGGATGCACCCATCAAGCGGGTATGCGCCCGCAACTACCCGATTCCCGGCGGTTACATGGAAGAACACGTGCTGCCCAATACGAAAATGATCCAGGCGGCAATCGAGGAAGTCATGGCGTGACAATTTCGAAGTCGGAAGTCGGAATGCGGAAGGCGGAAGGCGGGAAGGGAAGAAGGTGAGAGGGTGAGAAGGTGAGAAGGCGGAAAGGGAAGAAGGGAAGAAGGTGAGAAGGTGAGAAGGTGAGAAGGTGGGCGAAACAGGAGTGAGCGAAGAAGATTAAAGTGTTTGAATGCGAAAGTCGGAATAAACACATGACAGCTCAGGTCAGAAATTCGATTGCGGATTTGGGATTTTTCGGGCAGGGCGCATAGGGCAGAGGGCTAAGAGTAAATGACTGAGCAATTTGGACTGAGCGCCGAGGACTGAGGACTCAGAAATTTTGGTGAAGAAATTCTGCGAAGTTCCGTGAATATTCGTGGTTATAACGCTAACGATCATTTATATTTTATAGAGCCTGCGCATAAACTTAAAATTGATCAGAATAAATTACAAAATTGTAGGTCCAACATTTTAAATTTGGTCAATGTTCTTTGAAAAATTGGTTA
>Ga0209150_1000044_pt1 | contig 61102 bp, 57 predicted proteins | sample WorMetTyACAVOLI3_FD_187424 | JGI IMG/M metagenome (GOLD analysis project Ga0209150, IMG submission 187424) | Marine gutless worms symbiont microbial communities from Max Planck institute for Marine Microbiology, Germany - Olavius algarvensis... ... | reverse complement strand
AGCTGGTATAACCCATATCGATTACATTCGACGCTGAATTATGTCAGCCCGAATGATTATGAAAAACGACTACTCGAAACGAAGCATGCCGCTTAACTGGGGTGTATCAAAAAGTTTGACCACGTCATATTTCGTCTCCATAGGTTTTCGGAGTATGTTTCCGGCAATCGGATCGTCCCTCGATCGTGATCTGTAGAAATTAAATATCAAGGGCTTGTTTTTGCTTAAGTAAATAATTAACAAAATTATATAAATCATTGAAAAATAAGTATATATACTATAATTATCATCGATTTTCCTGGTTTTAGTAAGCCTATCCCGACCTCGAAGGTGCAAGCCATGCAATGTAAAGCAAGACCGCTATCACCCGGGGATTGAAATTTGGGCTATACATAGTTTGATACAATAAGGACATGAGTCTAAGAGTCACTCTTCCAAAATACGAAGATTGAAGTCAGGATGTAAATTTGGGCTATACAGAAAAGGTTACGAGCGTGTCACAAGACCTGATTAACAGGTATAAAAAAACTGCCCGACTTCAGTTCCAGAATCCAGAAACCGAATCCAGGTATCGGGATACGGAGGAGACACGAGGCCGAAGCTCAAGTGCGTTTGCATTTGCGGCGCTGTTATTGTTATGCACTGCCTATGCCTATCTGGAGTCACGCGCCTTCGGCCACGAGGTTGCGATACCGATGTATGGTTACATCCTGGCGGCGGTAGCGGCGGCTGCCAATCTTTTACTCAGCAGATTCTCGACCGACCTCTATTACTATCAGCTGCGCCTGATCGGGAATGGTGTGCTGGCTATGGGCACCGTGGTCGTGGCGGTATCCCTGCAAAAATATAGCGCCTATCACGCCATAGAGTTCATCCTGTTTGTAATTTGGTTAGGCAGCCTGAAGTCGATTAGGGTGATCTTCACCTTCGCGATCAACTGCTTGATGGCGTTTGCTTTTATCGGCGCCATGTATGTAACCGATATTTCGGGATTCTGGATCTCCCTGGTTGCCGTATTGTTGGGCGCGGCCGTTTTGCTGGGTGGTTATATCGGTTATCTGACGGAGCGCGCCCGGCGTATGCTGTTCCTCGAAACTGAAATTAACAAAAGCATGACCAATCGACAGGAGTTATGGGCTTTCACGCTAATCGATCTGGACATGGGTTTGAGCGGCATCCTCGATTTCAAGGAATTGATCGCGTTACTGAAGAAACACTTGGAGCCGGTAATCGAGTTTGATTCCTATATCCTGACGTCGCTGGAAGGGCAAGGCCCTAAACCGGTCGCCGATAAAATTGAGGGCGAATTGTTCGAGAATGATGACCAAACTCTGTGGTCGCAAGATTTACTCGGTAAATTGACCCAGACCCGACAGGCGACGATTAGCGCCGAGCACGAGACGGAGAAAGGTTTTTTCGGCATGGAAAAACAAAGGTTTACTTCCTACCGTCTCGATGTACCGGTATTCAACGATTCCAAGATGATGGGCGTGATCAGCCTGCGCCGCGATTCGAAGCCGTTCGACGATCTCGATATGATCGCCAGCGTCAGTATTGCAGCCCAGGCGATGTTGATTTTCAAGCGTTCCACCCGTAGCTCAGCCGTTGTCCTCGATCGGACCGTACCCGATTCGGTAATTCGACCCAAGAAAGCTGGAGATGTCACATCGACCACGTCCTTGTCTTCCTCGGAGAGCAAGGATATGGAGGTTACCGATCACGGCTTTGCCGAGTCCGATCAAACTCTAGTGCCTAAAAATGTGATGAACCACATCAAAAAGGAAGAGGCAACGGCGAAGAAAACCATTACCCTGATGAGCCGTGAAAATGCCGATAAGATCGCGGTCGACCGTTATCGTACCGCCGCGGTGGAGAGCGAACCGCTTTCGATACTTATTATCGAGGTTGATGGCTTGTCCAAGCTGCGCGAGCAGGATGGCGATGAAGTCGCCTACAAGGTATTTGCGGCTATCGTCAAATATATATTTACCAAGGTCGATAAGGAAAAGGATATCCTCGGGCGATACGGGCAAAATGGGTTGAGTTTGCTGATGCCCAAAGTCGACATGAACGCGGCGGAAAAATTTGCCGAAACGATTCGCCAGTTCGTCGGCAACGCAAGTTATAAAACTGCCTACGGCGAAAAGAATGCCACCTTGAGTATTGGTGTGGCGGCGATTACCGACGATACCGGGGATTATGGTTCGATGGTCAAACACGCCGATATGGCCTTGTTCGTCGCCAAGAAAAACGGGCGTAACTGCGTTAAGGCCCGCCTCTAGCGAAGCAGACTTTACTCCTCATCTTAGCGGCGTGAATATGGTCGATAAACAGAACTGGCTGGATCGTTGGAACCAGAATCGTATCGGTTTTCACGAATCCGCCGTCAACCGTTACCTACGGCAATACCTGCCGGAATTCGGGCTTGCCAGCGGCGCCTGCGTGTTCTTACCGCTGTGTGGAAAAGCGCTGGATATTGCCTGGGTTGCACAGCAAGGTTACGAGGTAATCGGCGTCGAGTTATCGCAACTCGCCATCGAAGCGTTTTTCGAAGAGCAGCAACTCGATTTCGAGCACTACGACTCGGATCGTTTCGGTGTTTACCAGTCAGGGCGCATTCGCCTGCTACAGGGTGATTTTTCGATTTGTCCGCTGCGGATCTCGCCAGCTGCAAGCTGGTATACGACCGCGCCGCCTTAATAGCCATGGATCACCGGGATCGCAGGTCCTACTGCGATCACATGTTATCGATCATTCCTGCCGCTAGCGATATGTTGTTGATTAGCTTCGAATACGATCAGGCGCAGATGCTGGGGCCTCCCTTCTCGGTGCCGGCCGATGAAGTTTACCGGTATTATTCAAAGGCTTTTTCGATTAATCTGCTGGAGACTAACGACATCATCGATGAGCGCCCTCGCTGGCGAGATGTCGGTTTGACGGCGCTCCGTGAATCGGTGTTTCGATGCGACAGCTGAGAAACGTAAACTCAGGATTGTAACTGCGTTAATCCGGCCGGCGGGGGCACGCCAGGTCACAGCGAGTATATCGGCGTGCGCAGTAGAAGAGGGGTGAGAAATGCAAGCTCAGGGCAACCTGCACAAGATGTTTACCAAGGCCGGCAGCCCGGTTGACTATCGCCTCGAATTGGGGGGGCCGCCAGTTGGCGCTAAATGACTGGCTCGGCAGGGATATCAGCATCGAATATCTGCAGCAGATCGAATGTGTACACTGCGGTCGCCCGACCAGGAAGAGCTTCAGCCAGGGTTACTGTTATCCTTGTTTCAGCAGTCTCGCTCAGTGTGATCTGTGCATCATGTCGCCGGAGAAATGTCATTTTCATCTCGGAACTTGCCGCGAGCCCGATTGGGCAATGTCACATTGCATGCAACCGCATATCATCTATTTGTCCAACACTTCCGGCGTGAAGGTCGGCATCACTCGCGAAACCCAGCTACCCCATCGCTGGATCGATCAGGGCGCGGTTCAGGCGATTCCGATTCTGCGGGTTTCGAAAAGGTATCATGCGGGCTTGATCGAGCATGCTTTCAGACAATATGTCGGTGATCGCACCAATTGGCGCAACATGCTCAAAAACGAAGTCGAAGAGGTCGATCTCTTGCAACTGTTTGAAACCCTCTGGCCGCAGGTGAGATCAGGCCTCGACGCCGAGTTGCTGGACGATGCGAAAGTCATCGCCGAGGCCGACGCCGCGCTGCGGCTGGAATATCCCGCGCTGCGCTATCCGGTCAAGATCAACAGTTTCAATCTCGACAAACAGCCGCTGGTCGAAGGTAGGCTGGAGGCGATCAAGGGGCAATACCTGTTGCTGGATAACGGCGTCATCAACATCCGCAAATACGGTGGATACCTGGTATCCATGTCCTGCGACTGACGAGCCGGGTTAACCTGCATGAAGCTTAGGATATTATTTCGGGCGCTGCCCTATCTACGCCGGTTAGTGGATCCTAATGGATGGATTACGGTTAAAATATGATTCCATCACCTTGCGCACATGCGGCGGATAATCCAGCGCATCCATTTCTTTCATGCCTTCGGCGAAAAACCCCGGCGCCTCCTGCGGCAGATAAATCAGAAATTCGTCAAACGCCTGTTTTATAGTTTCGAGGTCGTGTGTGCGGGTTGCGACGATGCCGCGGTTGATGTGCAATAGGCGCCAGGGGCGAAATTCTTCACTATCCCCCTGGTCCTTTTTAAGTTCCAGCGAGCAGTGGTCGACCACCTCGGCGATTAGTTCCGAAAGCGCCAGCAAGGCTTCTTTTTCCTGCATCAGGTTAGCCAGTTGGGCAATTGCGTTGACGACGGGCTCGAGGTAGTTGATGGTGCCGTTGTAACTGATGGTCCAGCGCACGAATACCAGAGAAATCTGCTCGATCTCTTTGCGCTTGTGCGGTAGATCGAGCCGCTCCATCAAGTCGATTAATTTGAGCAATAAGACGAAACCATAGTCGCTGATTTCGGTAGCCTCGGAGGCTTCGAGGACTTTATCTTCATGGGCGCGCAAATTGACACTGGCGACGACGTTGAAAAATTCTTCGAACTTGTCGAGTAGATTATTCAGTCCGCGCCGATAATCTTCATCCAGGTACTCGTCGAGCTGCTGTGGAAGATTCAACAGATAGTCTCGAGCATCCTTAAGAGAAACCATCGCATCCATCTTTTTTATGGCCTCCGGGTTCGCGGTTTTATTACAGCGATCGGGTAATCCTGTTTACCAGACCGGGACCGCGGTAAATCAAACCAGTGTATAACTGGACGAGTTTGGCGCCAAGTTCAAATCGCAGTTTGGCTTCTTCGGAGGAATCGATTCCTCCAACTGAAATTATCGGTATATCCTCCCCCAGTTCCCGATAAAAGTCGCTCAGAACCTGCCGGGAGAGATCACGTAGAGCAGCACCGCTTAGTCCTCCGTTTTCGGCAGCTAGGCGATGATCTTTAACCTTCTCCCGTGAAATCGTGGTATTGGTTGCAATCAAGCCGTCTATTTCATGCTTACGCAGCAGATCGGCAATTATCGGCACGACCCGCCGGTCGAGGTCTGGCGATAATTTAAGCGCCAGCGGTCGGCGCAGCTGATGGCGATCTTCGAGTTGGCGGCGCAGCTGACCAATACCGGCGAGCAGATGCTCCAGCGCCTCTTCGTGTTGTAGATCGCGCAGGCCGGGAGTATTGGGAGAAGAAATATTAATGGCGATATAATCGGCGCTCAGGTAAACCTTTTCGAATCCCAGGCTATAATCCGATAGTGCCTGCGCCACCGGAGTGTTCAGGTTTTTACCGATATTAATACCCAGCACAAGATCGCGCTTTTTGCCGTCGACACGCTCGAGCAGGTAATCGACGCCATTGTTGTTGAAACCCATGCGATTGATCAGGCTCTCGTGTTTTAATAATCGAAAGATTCGCGGTTGGGGGTTTCCCGGTTGGGGTTGCGGGGTCACACTGCCGGTTTCGATAAATCCGAAACCGAGCCTGGAAAGACCGTCTAGATAATCCGCGTTTTTGTCGAGGCCGGCGGCGAGGCCGACAGGATTGGGAAACTCTAGCCCCATCACCCGGACCGGCTTGTCGATGCGTCGGTTCGGAATCAGGCGATGGAATTGTTGCAACATTTCCAGACTGATATCGTGTGCCAGTTCGGGATCGACCGCGAACAGCAGGGGCTTTGCCAGGGAATAAAGCATTAACTTGAAGTGATCAGCGCGAGTAGTTCAGGGTATTGTTCTAAGTCTTGCAGCGTATCAATATCTCGCACAGTTTCAAGCAAACAGACCCGATAGTTCAATCTGCTCGCGTTCGCCAGGGTTTGCGCAAGTACCTGGTCCGTGCTCCAGGCCACATCTCTGAGCAACTCCGGATTGGCATGGCTGCAACCGATCAGAGCATAGCCGCCGTCGAAGGCGGGTAGCAGCACCAACTCATGATCGGTTAGCGCCTGTGCCGCCGCCTGTATATGCCCGACGGTCAAATCAAGACAGTCGGACCCTATTATTATCGCGCCCTCGCTCTTGGCGTTGATGAGTTCGGCGAAAGCATGCAGCATGCGTGCGCCCAGATCCGCGCCCTTCTGTAGGTTGTACTGTTCATACTGGAACAGTTCGTCGTCGCTGTCCTGGCTTAGGTAAATCTGGTAATCGAGACCGCAGTGCTGTGTAAGCAGCAGTGCATGCTCGAGGCAGAAAAGGTAAACTCGGGCCGCTTTGCCGGCGCCGATTTCCGGTATCAGCCGGGTTTTGACCAGGCCCGGCAGCGGCGGCTTGGCAAAGAGCGCTAGTGAAATCATCGCAAAGCTAGCCGCGTTGCGGGTAATAAATCCGCTGCAGACGTGCCGGATTTACGCCCAGCCAGAAGGCGAGCCGTAGCGACCACATCAGCAGCACGGTTTTAATAACACCCTGCTCCTGCCAGCGCCGGCTCGAACTGACAATCGGGGAGGCGACAATAAGCGGCGGCGCCATTCTTTTCGCTTTTTTACAAATGGCAATGTCTTCCATTAGCGGAATTCCGGGGAAACCCCCCAGGGCCGCAAAGAATTCGCGCTTGAAAAACAGACACTGATCGCCACCGGCCACTTTACTGAGGCGGGTGCGGAGGTTGATAGCGGTTTCTATTACCCGGTAGACACGGCTGTCCGAATTTAGTCGTATACTGAAAAAGCCCCATTCATGCCCGCTTTCGATCAACTCGCCGAAGTCGTCGGGCAGCATACTGTCGGCATGCAGGAAAATCAGAACCGCGCCCAGCGCGCCGCGACTCGCAATATTCATTTGTCGGGCTCGACCCGCTTCGCTGTAGACCAGCTTGCAACGGTGGCGCCGGGCGATCTCGAGACTGCCGTCGGTGCTGCCCCCGTCGCTGACGATAATTTCGCAATAGGCCTTAACCCAACGCCGTTGCAACAGATTTTCCAGAGTTTGGTCGAGACAGCCCGCTTCGTTCAGAACCGGAATGATAATGCTGGCCCGGAGTTGATCAGGCAATGGCTCCGCCACAACTACTGCCCTGGCCGGCGGTGCAACCGTAACAGTGATCGGCGATACTGACCGGGATGTTTTCCAGGCAGGTTTTCAAGACTTCGCTGATATGCAGCTTGTGCCGCTTGACCGGATGGCGGATATTCATATTCAGCATTTGATTGAAATCGCAATCGTAGACATAACCTTCCCAATCGATACTGAGCTGGTTGAGGCACATCAGCCCCTGCATGTTGGCGGCACTGAACGAATCCTTGAGCAGATTCATATAGTTTTCAAATTCGCCTTTGGATAGCAGGGTGCTGCCAAAGCGTGCAATCGGCATATTGGTGATGGTGAATAACTGATTGAATTCGATGTCATATTTTTGCGCCAGAAACTGTTTGTAATCCTGTTCCAGCTTGTCCTGTGGCGGAGGCAGATAGGGGACGGTAGGATTGTATACCAGGGTCAGGGTGAGTTCGCTCCCAGCTTTACCATAACCAAGCTGATTCAGTTGTTTCAATGCCTGCATGCTTTTTTGATAAACCCCCTTGCCGCGTTGACCGTCGACATTGTCCTCGATATAACAGGGCAGCGATGCGACGATCTGGACTTTGTTGGCGGCCAGGAATTCCGCAGTGTCTTCAAAGCCGGGCTCAGTCAGGATGGTCAGATTACAGCGATCGATTACGGTGGTATCGAGTTGACGAGCGGCGCTTACCAGGTCGCGGAACATTGGATTCATCTCGGGCGCGCCACCGGTTAGATCGAGAGTATGCACGGTCGGCTTGCGCAGGACTTCGATGATATGTTTGATGTTTTCCTGCTGCATTAATTCCTTGCGTGTGGGTCCTGCGGCCACATGACAATGCAGGCATGACTGGTTGCATAAATAGCCGAGGTTGACCTGCAGTACTTCCAGGGAGGCTCGGGAGACATTGGGGAAGTCGGTGGTCTTTAACAGGGGCCAGGTGTCACGCATAGTTTTAAGCTTATTGATTGATCCACGATAGACTCGCAATATAACATAGAGTTCAATTTCCAGACGATGCGCCGCGGAGGCTTTTATTAACACCAGCAGCAATACGGTCGCCTGTGCGGTAGCGGTAGTCGTAACCAGTCAACAACGGGTATTGTTTGGCAAACGCACCACCGGATCAAGCGGGTTCGAATGGCAATTACCGGGGGGCTGGATCGAAATCGGGGAGTCGCCGCAACAGGCGGCGCGGCGCGAAGTGTTCGAAGAAACCGGTTTACGCCTGCACGAGCCCCGTTTTGTCGGCATCAGCAGCAACGTGTTTTCCAATCATGAGCATTCGATATCGATCTATTTTGAGGCAGAATGCGCTAACCCGGAGTCATTCGAAAACAACGAATGCGACAAATGTATCGCCTGGGAGTGGAAGGACTGGTCGCGCGTAAATAAGGGCCTCTATTTGCCGTTGCGACAGTTTAAAAGCACCGATTATCAACCGTTTTTAGAGGACAGGCGCCGGACCTATGTCTCAATTTAGATTTTTATAGTTTTGATAAAGGCTTATCGTCGATAAACTAGAATTAAATTTATCGATACTGCTATAGTTGATTGGGCGCGATCCGCGAATAAAAATACAATTTAGAATGAAAATAGAATTTGATATTGCCAGCGATCAGATAGATGGTGCACGCGACTATCAGGAAGACGCCTACATGGTCAATCAGCTGGGCGAAGCCGAAAACGGTGACATCTGCTCGCTGATAATCATGGCCGACGGCATGGGTGGGCATGCCGCGGGCAATGTCGCCAGCAACATGGTGGTTGCAACCTTCAACAAAACCTTTCAGGCCAAATTCCCGACCCCCGAGGTCGCGGAAGTATTAACCGATGCGTTGAATCGCTCCAACGATCAGATCAGAGCCTCGGTCAAGGAAACCCCGGCGCTGCGCGGCATGGGTTGCACCATGGTTTCCGCCTACCTCCAGGATGACAATCTCTACTGGGTCAGCGTCGGCGATAGTCACCTTTACCTGATCCGCGATCGGGAATTGATCAAGCAAAACGCCGATCACAGTTATGGCGCCTATCTCGATATGATGAAAGAGCAAGGCATGGAGATCGACGAACAGGCCGGCATGTCGCGCAACATGTTGATGAGCGCAATGACCGGCGAAGAGATAAGCAGTATCGATGTCTCGGAAAACCCGGTCAAGCTGCGTCCCGGCGATCGCGTTATCGTCGCCAGCGACGGCCTCGATACACTGGGCGCCGGCGCGATCATCCAGTATTCGTCGTGGTCGGCAACCGCGAAGGAATGCGTTTACTCTCTGCTGAAAGCGGTCGAGGATGCGAATAAGATCAATCAGGATAACACCACGCTGATTGTGGTCGATATCAAGGAGCGTGAGGCCAGATACGAACCCGAAGCCCCGGAAGTTGCTGCGGCCGCCGCGGAACCGGCCGCGCGCGTCGACGATGTGCAAATTCCCGAAGAACCGTCGGAACCGCGCTCCTTTAAATGGCTGATCTGGCTTATTGTGCTCGGGGTACTGGGCGGCGGTGGATTTTTCGCCTGGAAAAAAGGGTTTATCGACAATGCCGTGCAAAAAGGCGGCGAACTGGTTGAATCCACAACCCAGTCGATAGAGGCCGAACTGGAAGCCGAGCCGCAACCCGAACCCGAACCGGCGGTCGAGGTCAAACCCGAACCGCAACCCGAGCCCGAGCCGGAACCTGAACCGGAACCGGAACCCGAGCCTGCCTTCGTCGATCGGGCTGACGCTTTCAGAGACCGCCTCAAGTCGGGGGGCCATGGCCCTACGATGATCAAGCTGCCAGGCGGAAACTATCGCATGGGTGGCGCATCCTCGATCGTCGCGCCAGACGAAGTGCCGCGACACCAGGTTAATGTGCGCGCCTTCATGGTTTCCGTCTACGAGGTGACTTTTGCCGAGTACTACCAATTTGCCAAGGCTACCGGCCGCAAGCGACCGAAAAATAACGGCTGGGACGTCAAGACGCATCCCATAGTCGATGTGTCTTGGGATGATGCGCTGGCTTATACCCGTTGGCTGAGCAAGCAAACCGGAAAGCGTTATCGCTTGCTTTCCGAGTCGGAATGGGAGTACGCCGCCCGTGCCGGCACGACGACGTCTTACTGGTGGGGCATCAAGCCCGGCGTCGGCAATGCGCACTGTTTCGATTGCAAGAGCGATTACAGCACCAGCAAGCCGGCCAAGATAGGCACTTACAAGCCGAATCAGTTTGGGATATACGACACCGCGGGCAATGTCTTCGAGTGGGTGCATGACTGCTACCATCGAAACTACAAGGATGCCCCCGACGACGGCTCTGTCTGGGAAGGCGGCGACTGCGATGTCCGGGTAGTGCGTGGCGGCGCCTACCGCAGCCCCGCCAATTCGATGCGGGTCGAAAACCGGGAAAAATTCAAGAGCGGCAAGGGCCAGTATAATGTCGGTATCCGGGTTGCTCGCGATCTTTAGATTGCGGGCGAATTTCGGGGACTTTCTGACGAGGGCCTGACAAGTGATCGACTGGCAAGGCATCGAAACGGTGCTGCTCGATATGGACGGTACGCTACTCGACCTGCACTTCGACAATTATTTCTGGCAGGAGTATTTACCGTTGCGATATGCCGAAATCAAAGGCATGGACCCACAAACCGCGAAACAGCACATCGTTACCCAAACCAGGAAAATCGAGGGCAGTCTCAACTGGTATTCGACCGATTACTGGAGTGAAATGCTCGAAGTCGATGTTGTCGAACTCAAGCACGAAGTCAGCCACAAGGTTGCAATCCGGCCCTATTGTATCGATTTTCTGGATGCCTTGCGCGCCGCGCGCAAGGATGTGGTTATGGTAACCAACGCGCATCACGATAGTCTTTCCTTAAAAATGGATAAGACTCGAATCGCGCACAAGTTCGACCGGCTGATTACGGTGCACGAATTCTCATTGCCCAAGGAAGATCCGCAGTGCTGGCACGAAGTTCACAAGCGGCATCCCTTCACGGCGGATAAAACGCTGTTGATCGATGACAACTTGCACGCCCTGCAGTCGGCGCAGGAATACGGTATTGCCACCCTGCTTGCCATTTATCAGCCCGATTCACAGGCGCCGCGGCGCGAGATCGAACATTTCAATGCGATCCATTCCTTTGACGAAATAATGCCGATATTGGAGGTTTCGAGTGAGCGCTGATAATTCGAACAAGCTGAGCGGCGGTTGCCTTTGCGGCGGTCTGCGTTATGAAATAACCGGACCCCAGAGGAATGTCGTCAATTGCCATTGCGAAAATTGCCGCCGCACCCACGGTAATTATGCCGCCTATACTTCGCTGCATCGGTCCGATTTGCGCTTAACCGGACAGCAGACCCTGCAGTGGTATCACGATCGGTCGCCGAATACCTACCGCGGATTCTGCAATCGCTGCGGCGCAAGCCTGTTCTGGGATGCGCGCGATGGGCGTGACCGGATAGCGGTAGCTGCGGGATCACTGGACGATAGCGCGGCGTTGAAAACAATTGGACACATTTATGTATGCGAGGCCGGACAATACCATTAACCCGGCGACAATATATGTCGTATTCAGGGGCCCAAGAAAGCGTCAGATCAAGGCGCGACTCGCCGCCAATGGCCATTCCATTGGCAAGAGTTGCAACGCGGAGCTGGCGCTTTCTTGGGCCCCCTAACAAATTGATATTAAACAAGAGAGGCCATCGCGTGTCTGCCCACAGACGGCGTTATCAGAACTTGCTGCAGAATAACTGCAGCAAGTTCTGATGCCTTGCTGTGAACAGACACGCGATGGCTGAATGCAACATATATTGTCGCCGGGTTAATATGCAATCAATGATGGATTGCCGCAGTTTGAAAGCGGCAGTAACGGTGCACTCGAAGGCGACGGCAGCGGTTGACCTTGGCTCTGGAATGAGTTAAAAGTTTTGAACCACAACTGATAATTCGGGTGGCGCCCGGGCACGGCCATAACCAAAGCACGCACCCGGAGCGCGGAAATTCCCCCCCCCCGACTACCCCGAGCACTTGGAGCAAATGTCAAAACCCGAGAAATTTGATCCGTTTAGACGTTCGGTAGGCCACGTGCTCGATATCATCGGCGAAGGCTGGTCGATACTGATTATCCGCGAGGCTTTTCTCGGTACGCGACGTTTCGAAGAGTTTCAGAAACGCCTCGGGATAGCGCGTAATATTCTGACATCGAGACTGAAAAATTTATGCGCCAACGAGATTCTCGATCGTGTTCCGGTCAAGCAAGGCGCCAAACGGCATGAATACATCTTGACCAAAAAGGGTAAGGACATGATGCCCCTGCTGGTGTCTTTGACGCAATGGGGCGACAAGTGGGTGTTCGGTGAGGGCAGCGAGCCGGTTATTTTTCTCGATCGCGAGCACGGCGATCCGATATCCCGCATCCAGGTATATTCCGCTAGGGGCGAAGTGTTGCGGCCGCGCGATATCAAGGTCAAGGTTGGCCCCGGCGCAACCCCCGAGGCCAGGGAGCGGATCGAAGAATTAAACGAAAATGAGTAAGCCGGGGAAAACTAAGCCTAAATGTCCGGTCGGCGAGACCCGCTGCGAATGGCTGGACGAAATCGGCAAATTGCGTCAACAGGTAGGTGAATTGTCGGAACTGGTGTCTACCGACGCCCTGACCGGCCTGTTTAACTTCCGTCATTTCAAAACCATGCTGCAGGCGGAAATGGACCGCTCCAAGCGTAGCGGCATACCCACCAGTCTGGTAATGGTCGATGTCGATCATTTCAAAACGGTTAACGATACCCATGGCCACGAAGTCGGCAACCAGGCGCTCAAGCATCTCGCCGACATCCTGAAGGGTGAAGTCAGGACCACCGATATCGTCTGTCGCTACGGGGGCGAAGAGTTTGCGATCGTATTTCCCGAGACACACCTCAATCTTGCGGTCAAGGTGGCGGATCGTATCCGCGAAGAAATTGCCTCCAGACCGTTGCAGCTGATCGATGTCGAGATCGGTTTGACCGCCAGTATGGGCGCCAGCGTCTATATGAAAACCAGCGTGCTGGATATCGAGGAGTTTATCGATTCGGTCGACAAGTATCTTTACGAGGCCAAGCAGTCAGGCCGCAATTGCATCTGCCATATCGACTATTCCGAACTGCGCGCCGTCACCGAAGTCGGCGCTGACGAACGCGCTATGTTGCTAAACAAGGATTGAGGTCCGGGGTCCCATCGAAGCGTCGCGGGACATCATTCAGATTCGGCTTTGTAGCGGTCGATGGAGTCGAGGATTTCCTGTTTTGCTTCCTCGGCGCCGACCCAGCCCTCGATCTTGACCCATTTGCCGGTTTCGAGGTCTTTGTAGTGATCGAAAAAGTGGGAAATCGAGTCCAGTAGGGGTTTTGGCAGGTCGCGGGCGTTATTGATGTCCGAGTAAATGCCGGACAACTTGTCGATCGGCACCGCGAGGACCTTCGCGTCCTTACCCGCTTCGTCGCTCATACATAGCATGCCGAGCGGCCGAACGCGAATCACGGCACCGGTGATTACCGGGATCGGGGTGACCACCAACACATCCACCGGGTCGCCGTCCTCGGATAGGGTTTGGGGAATATATCCGTAGTTACAGGGGTAGTGCATCGCCGTTCCCATGAAACGGTCGACGAACATCGCGCCGGTTTCCTTGTCGACCTCATATTTGATCGGATCGCTGTGGGACGGGATTTCGACGATGACGTTGACGTCATTCGGTACGTTACTGCCGCTGCTTACCCGGTCTAGAATCATGACTATGCCACCTCGATAACGGGTTCGGAATTATAACCGACTGACCGGGTTTGAATACGATATATATTGCCGCCGGGTTACTGGAAAACGAAATCGCCGAGTTTCTTGTCCACCAGCTCGTTTTTGAGCACTACGTAACGCGGCATGCCGCGCTCGTCGTATTCGGGATAGGCTTCGCCCTGGATCAATGGATAGAGATATTCGCGACATTTCGCGGTGATGCCAAAGCCGTCGTCGTTGATGAAATCGAGCGGCATCGTTTTTTCGACGTTGGCGACGTCGGCGAGAGCGGCGCTGCCGATTTGCCACCGGTAAGGCTTCGACGAAATCCGCTCGATTGTCGGCATGATCGAATTCTTGCCGGCCAGCGCCATCTCGACCCCGGCCTGGCCTAGCGCATAGGCCTGTTCCAAATCGCTGGCCGATGCGATATGACGCGCGGAACGCTGCAGGTAGTCAGCCACCGCCCAGTGAAACTTGTACCCCAGCGCTTGTTTGACCATATTCGCGACCACCGGGGCGACGCCGCCCAGCTGAGCGTGGCCGAAGGCGTCGCGGGTGCCCTGTTCCGCGAGGAAGGAGCCGTCGGCGTTACGCGCGCCCTCGGAAACCACGATGGTGCAGTAACCATGGGTTTCGACCTTGCGTTTGACCGCGGCGATGAACTTATCGTGATTGAAGTCGACTTCGGGAAAAAGCACCAGTACGGGAACACCGTAGTCGTCGATCAGGCCGCCTGCCGCCGCGATCCAACCTGCGTGCCGCCCCATGACTTCGAGTATGAACACCTTGGTCGAGGTTTTCGCCATCGAGCTGACGTCGAACGAGGCTTCCAGCGCCGATACGGCGATGTATTTGGCAACCGAACCAAAACCGGGGCAGACATCGGTGATCGGCAGGTCGTTATCCACGGTCTTAGGAATATGTATCGCCTGCACCGGATAACCCATGGTGGCGGATAGCTGCGAAACCTTGAAGCAGGTGTCGGCCGAATCGCCGCCGCCGTTGTAAAAGAAGTAACCGATGTCATGCGCCTTGAAGACTTCTATCAGGCGCTCGTATTCCCGCCGATTCTCTTCCAGACCTTTTAGTTTGAAGCGGCAAGAGCCGAAAGCACCCGCCGGGGTGTTTTTCAGGGCCGCGATATCGGCGTCGGTTTCGCGCGAAGTGTCGATCAACTCTTCACCTAAGGCGCCGATGATACCGTTGCGTCCGGCGAGTAGCTTGCCGATTTTGTCGCTATTCTTGCGGCTGGTTTCGATGACGCCGCAGGCGCTGGCGTTGATGACCGACGTAACCCCGCCGGACTGGGCGTAAAATGCGTTTTTGAGGCTCATGGTTTAGTTTTTAACTCGATGCTGGAATTAGGGTTAGTTCTTGTTGGGGCTCCTGGTAGTACCCGCAGCTGTTGGTCTTATTGTCCGCCTGCAAGCTTAGCAGCGCGATTGCTCGATTTGGGTTATGTCTTGGTTGAGCACTTTTTTGACCGGGTTTGATTCAGGGCTGGCAGAATACCGCAAAATCTCGGAGAAAACATTTACCCTGGAGGGATAGGAAAACCATGAATCACCTCCGGGCAGACCTGCGCCGCTTCGGCGGACCGTGTTCTGACAATTCAGGATGAATTGTTCAGAGCTTCCCTAATTGTGATATTTCCGGTTTAGCCCAGTAACGGGGCAATAACCAGACTGACGATCGCCATTACGTTAATCAGGATATTCATCGAGGGTCCCGAGGTATCCTTGAAGGGGTCGCCGACGGTGTCGCCGACTACCGCCGCCGCATGGGTGTCGGTACCCTTGCCGCCGAGGTTGCCCTTTTCGATGTACTTCTTGGCGTTGTCCCAGGCGCCGCCGGCATTCGCCATCATTAGCGCCATTAATACGCAGCCGAGCAGCGCGCCCGAGAGCATGCCGCCGAGCGCCTGGGCACCGATGACAAAGCCGACCAGCGGTGGTGCGCTGACCGCGATCACACCGGGTATGATCATCTTTTTCAGCGCCGCGGTAGTCGCAATATCGACACAGGTCGCGGTATCGGGATCGGCTTTGCCTTCCAGCAAACCTTCGATATCGCGAAACTGACGCCGAATCTCCTTGATCATCTCGAAGGCCGCGTCACCGACCGCGGTCATCGTGATCGAGGCGATGATGAAAGGAATAATGCCACCGATGAATAAGCCGATTAGCACGTCCGGGTTACTCAGTTCGAGCGCGAAGTTTTCGATATTGAGGGAGACGGTTTCGATATAGGCGGTGATGATTGCCAGCGCCGCCAGCGCCGCCGCGCCAATCGCAAAGCCCTTGCCGATGGCGGCCGTGGTGTTGCCCAGTTCGTCCAGCGAGTCGGTGATCTTGCGCGTATCTTCTCCGAGGCCGGCCATTTCCGCGATGCCGCCGGCGTTGTCGGCAACCGGGCCGTAGGCGTCGATCGCCATCGTGATGCCGACGGTGGCGAGCATGCCGACCGCGGCGATTCCAACACCGTAAAGGCCGGCGTTGGCGCTGGCGATCCAGATGATGCAGCAAATCGTCAGGACCGGAATCGCCACCGACTGCATGCCGATTGCGAGACCACTGATCATGACGGTTGCCGGACCGGTTTCACCGGCTTTGGCAATATGCTCGATCGGTTTGCCCGCAGTGTAGTATTCGGTAACCAGCCCGATGATAATACCGCCCACCGCGCCGGCCAGCACCGCAATCCAGATACCGCTGGTCAGCCCGAGTATGGAAATTACGAAGTAAGCCAGTGCGATAAACAGGATCGACGATCCCATGGTGCCCATACGCAGCGCTTTCTCGGGAGACTTGCCGGCGTTGACTTTGACGATCAAGATGCCGCCGATGGAGCACAGCAATCCCAGCGAGGCCATCACCAGCGGCAGGAACATCATCGCCTGCTGGCCGCCCATGGCTTCGGCCGTGGCCACCGCCATGGTGGAAGCAATCGCGATCGAGGCGATCATCGAACCGCAATAGGATTCGAAAATATCGGAACCCATGCCGGCGACGTCGCCAACATTGTCACCCACGTTGTCGGCGATAACGCCCGGGTTGCGTGGATCGTCTTCTGGAATGCCGGCTTCGATCTTACCCACCAGATCGGCTCCGACATCGGCGCTCTTGGTGAAAATTCCGCCGCCGACGCGCGAAAACAAAGCGACCACCGAGGCGCCCATCGCGAAGCCATGGATAGCGTGTAGCGATTCGATATCGCCGGAAAACAGGAAAAAACAGATGCCGAGGCCGAGCAGGCCGAGAGAAGCAACCGCCAGGCCCATGATCGAGCCGCCAAAAAAGGCCACGGTCAGGGCTGCCGCTGCGCCTTCCTTGTGCGCCGCGGTCGTGGTCCTGACGTTGGCGCGGGTCGCGGTGTTCATGCCGATATAACCGGCCGAGCCGGAGGCCAGAGCGCCCAGTACAAAGCAAAAAGCAGTGCCGGCACCGAGAAAGACGTACAGCAGAATCAGCAAAACCGCGGCAAAGATAGCCAGCATCTTATATTCACGCTTCATGAAAACCATGGCGCCAAGATGAATTTGATTGCCGATTTCCACGACTTTGCCTTCGCCTTCGGGATATTGCTTGACCGCCGCATAAGTCATGGCGGCCGCGACCAGGCCAAAGGCGCCGATAATCGGCGGCAATAGGTTACTAAGCTCCATACTAATTCCCCAAGATGTTGATGGTGTTATTAAATATTTTGCCCCCGAAGCTGCCGGGGTTTAAAAAATCGCGTGCATGATATCGGGTTTTAATGCCATATTGAAACTCTTTACATTTTTTCAGGCCTTTTTTGGGTGATTTTCTGGTATTGTCCGCACATCTGCCAATGACTCGTAACGCGCAAGGTTAATTCCGTTTCAATGTCGAAGCGAGAACAGCTAAAAGACGATTTCCTCGAAAACAGACTGATCCGGCGTCGCCTGGCTCTGGCCGCGCTTTTTATTGTCATTCTGCTCAGCATGGTGCTCGGTCGGCTTTATGTATTGCAAGTCGTCGAGTACGAGCATTTTTCGACGCTATCCGACAGCAATCGCATTCGCATCAAGGCGCTGCCGCCGACCCGCGGGCTCATCTTCGATCGCCATGGCGTGGTAATGGCGGACAATCTGCCTACTTATCGGTTGGAAATCGTGCGTGAGCAGGTCGCAGACCTCGATGCCATCCTGGCACAGTTGCGCCAGTACGTCGACTATAGCGAGCAGGATCTGAAACGTTTCAAACAGTCGTCGAAACGGCGGCGCCCGTTCGAGAGTATTCCGCTGCGGCTCAACTTGAGCGATGAGGAAGTGGCGCGGCTGGCGGTCAATCTGCACCAATTCGAGGGTGTCGAAATCAACGCTCGTCTAACGCGTAATTATCCCCAGGGCGAGCATGCCGTGCATGCGCTGGGGTACGTCGGTCGCATCGACGAACGCGATCTCGGCGAAGTGGACGAAATCGACTATGCAGGCTCTACCCATATCGGCAAGTTGGGGCTGGAAAAGTTTTACGAGCACGAGTTACACGGCACGGTCGGCGTGCAGCAGGTTGAAGTCAATGCCAATGGCCGCACGCTGCGGGTGCTGAGCGAATCGCCTCCGATCCAGGGTAATAATCTGCATTTGACGATCGACTCGCGCTTGCAGCGGGTCGCCGAAGAAGCCTTCGGCCAGCAGTCCGGCGCCGTGGTAGCCATCGACCCCAACAACGGTGAAATTCTGGCGCTGGTATCGATGCCGATTTTTAACCCGAATTTGTTCGTCAACGGCATCAGCTTCGAAAACTATAACCAATTGCGCGATTCACCCAGCCGGCCGCTGTTTAACCGTGCGCTATCTGGTCAGTATCCTCCGGGATCGACTACCAAGCCGTTTTACGGGTTGGCGGGACTCGAATCCAAGGTGAACAAGAAAGACCAGGAAACCTTTTGTATCGGCTACTACCAACTGCCGAACGAGCCGCGCAGATATCGGGACTGGAAAAAGGAAGGTCACGGGCATATGGACCTGAATGGTGCGATTACCCAGTCCTGCGACGTGTATTTCTACGATCTGGCTTACCGACTCGGTATCGACCGCATGTCCTCGTTCATGCAGCAATTCGGGTTTGGCGAAAAAACCGGGGTCGACAGCACCGGCGAACGCGGCGGATTGCTGCCGTCGCGCGAGTGGAAACGGCGTAACGAGGGTATGCCCTGGTTCCCGGGCGAAACGCTGATTACCGGTATCGGGCAGGGTGCGCTGCTGGTCACGCCGTTGCAATTGGCCAATTCGACCGCCGCATTTTCGATAAAGGGGACGCGCTATCAGCCGCATCTGGTGAAATCGGTCGAAAAGATTCCCGATTATCACAAGATCGAAATCGTGAGCTGCGTCGCCGGTCGTTACGATCTGCTTAAACCGAAGAACTGGGAGCATGTGCACAAGGCCATGGTAAATGTCGTTCATGGCTTACGCGGCACCGCATTTCGCATCAGTCGCGGGATGCAGTATCGGGCCGCTGGAAAAACCGGTACCGCACAGGTATTCGAAATTGGGCAGGACGATGGGTACGACGAGGAAACGGTCGCCGAAAAACTGCGCGACCATGCGCTATTTGTGAGCTATGCACCGGCCGACGAACCGCGCATCGCAGTCGCGGTCATCGTCGAAAATGGCGGGCATGGCAGCTCTGTAGCGGCGCCCATTGCGCGCCGAATCATGGATGCTTTCCTGGTGGAGCAATCATGAATCAGACCTGGGATATCGATTCGACATCGATCACGCGCCGTATCCTCGATGCGCTGCGGTTGGACCCGGTTCTGCTGTCCCTGCTGCTTATTCTCGCCCTGTTCGGTTGCATGGTTTTATTCAGCGCCAGCGGATCAGACAACGCGATCGTAATCCGGCAACTGACCCGCATTCTGGTGGCGCTGATTTTATTGGTAGCGGTGGCCAATATTCCGCTGCGCATGTTACGTAAAATATCGATATGGCTTTACCTCGGTGGCGTCGGCCTGCTGGTGGTGGCGGTCTTTTTCGGTGAAGTCGGCAAAGGTGCGCAGCGTTGGCTGGATCTGGGATTTATCCGCTTTCAACCCTCGGAAATTCTCAAACTCGCGGTACCGATGATTGTCGCCACCTATCTTGCCAATCGGGTATTACCGGTCGGGTTCAAGGAACTCGTGGTTTCATCGGTACTGGTATTGATTCCGGTAGTGCTGATCGCGCGCCAGCCCGACCTGGGCACCGCGATCCTGGTTGGTAGCGCCGGTTTCTTCGTGTTATTCCTGGCCGGCGTGCGTTGGCGAATCATGATTATTCTCGGCGTTTTGTTTTCGGCAATGGCGCCGTTGTTGTGGAAATTTGCATTGCACGATTACCAGCGCAAGCGCATATTGACTCTGTTGGACCCGGAAAGCGATCCGCTGGGTTCCGGTTATCATATTATCCAGTCGAAGATAGCGATTGGTTCGGGCGGTGTTTACGGCAAGGGTTGGCTTAACGGCACGCAGTCGCAGCTGGATTTTATCCCGGAGCGGTCAACCGATTTTATTTTTTCCGTGTTTGGCGAAGAGTTCGGATTCTTCGGCAGCGTCGTACTATTACTGATTTATCTGGCAATTATCTTGCGAGGCCTATACATAGCCGCGCATTCCGACGAAAATTTCGGTCGTTTGCTGGCGGGTGCACTAAGCCTGACGTTTTTTGTCTACTTGTTTGTCAATACCGGTATGGTTGCCGGTATGTTGCCGGTTGTTGGCGTGCCTCTGCCGCTGATCAGCTATGGCGGCACCTCTATGGTAACCCTGATGATGGGGTTTGGTTTAATTATGTCGATTCGATCGGCAAAACGGTTTTTAGTTTGATGAAGAAACTTGTTCTTATATTGGGTTTGGCGATAACACCAATGGTGTCGGCGCTGGAGATTACCGCTGGGGATTATCAGGGGCGTGCGGATGTGATTGCATTCGTGCAACGCGTGGCTGCCGAGACTGACTACAGCGAAGCCGAACTGGTGGCGCTGTTTGCCGAGGTCGAAAAACAGGAGCATCTGTTCGCGAAACTGGACAAACCGGCGGAAAAAGAACTCGAATGGTACCAGTACCGCAGAATTTTCATTAAGGATAAACGAGTTGCTCTGGGGGTACAGTTCTGGCGGCGGCATCGCGAACTATTGTCGCAAGTCAGTGAACAAACCGGCGTACCGGCCGAAATCATCGTGGCGATTATCGGCGTTGAAACCTTTTATGGCATCTACAAGGGGAAGGACCCCGTGTTCGACAGTCTGGTGACGCTGGCCTTTGACTACCCGCGCCGCGCCAAGTTCTTTACCCGGGAACTGGAACAGTTCCTGTTACTGGCCAAGGAACAGGGCTTCGACGCGCGCGCTCTGCGGGGCTCTTATGCAGGCGCCATGGGGATACCGCAGTTTATCTCCTCCAGCTATCGTAACTACGCCATTGATTTTGACCAGGACGGTCAGACCGATTTGTTCGACAATATCGCGGACATCGCCGGCAGTGTCGCCAATTATTTTGTCAAACATGGATGGCAGCGCGAGGGGCGCGTTGCGCGACCGCTGGTGGCGAGCACCGATAATTCGATTGATTCCCTCGAGCCCGGAATCAAGCCGGATTACAAATGGGCCGATTTGAAGCGCAGCGGGTTGGCGTCTGATTTCTCGATCCCCGAAGATACCTCGGTCGCGTTGGTCAAGTTACAGCAGCGCAGTCATCCGGAGTATTGGGCCGGGTTCCAGAATTTTTACGTGATCACACGCTACAATCATAGCGAGCTTTATGCGATGGCGGTGTATCAACTAGCCAAGCTGATCAGTCACCAATACAAAAAGGCGACATGAAAACCCGACTGCTTACCTGCTTGACGATTCCACTGTTGGTTAGCGCCTGTACCTTCGGGGTGCCCTTCGGCGAACGCGGCGAGTCGCAGGGATCGTCGGGCAAGAAATCGAAGTCGGGAAATCAGTCGTCTTATGTGGTTTTCGGCAAACGTTATCACGTGCTCGATAGCGCCGACGGATTCGTACAGCGCGGCATAGCTTCCTGGTATGGAACCAAGTTTCACGGCCGTAAGACCTCGAGCGGCGAAGTCTACAGCATGCACGCCATGACGGCGGCGCACAAGACTCTGCCGCTGCCGAGCTACGTGCATGTGAAAAATCTCGACAATGGGCGCAGTACCGTGGTTCGCGTCAACGATCGCGGGCCTTTTATTCAGGGGCGTATAATCGATCTCTCCTATGCTGCGGCCAAGAAACTCGGGGTAAATGGGCCCGGCACCGCCAAGGTCGAAATCAGCGTGGTCAAACGGGGGCAAACCCAGCCTAGCAGCGTGGTGCGCGCTATTCCGCTGACTAGCGACGCGGCAAAGGACGTGCCGCTCTTTATTCAGATGGGTTCTTTTTCCAGCGCGGCAAACGCCAGCAGCCTGATGCAGGATTTACATGAAGCCAACGAGTCATCGGCAAAAATATCGCAACTGCAAACCACCAACGGACTGTTTTACCGGGTCCGGGTCGGGCCCCTGTTCGATATCGATGAAGCCAATGCAATTATCCTGCGACTCAGGGGAAAGGGCTTTCAAACCGCGCGTATCGTGGTGCAGGATTGATTCGCCGGTTGCCGGCGCGCCCGATAATCCTTGAGAGCAATAGCCGTGATCGCTACAATCGCGACACTTTTCACGCCCACCAAACACCAGGTTAATATGAAGATAGTTTCGATTTTTCTCGGTATTCTGGCCGCTGTAATTTCGGCCGGCGGCTGGGCTGCAGCCAAACCCATCCCTAATCCGCCGACGCTCAATGCCAGCAGTTATTTCCTGATTGATTTCGATTCGGGCAGGGTGCTCGCCGAAAAGGATCCCGACAAACCGATCGAACCCGCCAGTATCACCAAATTGATGACCGCTTACCTGGTGGACAAAGCCATCGCCGATGGCGACGTCGCGCTGGATGAGTTGGTGACCATAAGCGAAAAAGCCTGGCGCATGAAAGGCTCGAAGATGTTTGTCGAAGTCGGCAAGCAGGTCGCGGTTGAGGATTTGCTCAAGGGTTTGATCATTCAATCCGGCAATGACGCCAGCGTGGCCCTGGCCGAACACATCGCCGGCTCCGAATCCGCTTTCGCGGGGTATATGAATCATCAGGCGCAGCTGCTGGGTATGAGCAATACCAATTTCGTCAACGCGACCGGCTGGCCGCATGAGGAGCATTACAGCAGCGCGCGCGACATCGCAATCCTGACGCAGGCGGTAATCCGTGATTTTCCCGAATCATATCGTCACTACAAGGAGCGCGAGTACACCTTTAACAAGATACGCCAGTTCAATCGCAATCGCCTGTTGTGGCGGGATGAAACCGTCGATGGGGTGAAGACCGGTCACACCGAGGCCGCCGGGTTCTGCCTGGTCGCTTCGGCCGAGCGTGACGACATGCGATTGATTTCAGTGGTGCTGGGTACCGATTCGGACAAGGCGCGCACGCAAAGCAGCCAGTCCTTGCTGAACTATGGCTTTCGGTTTTATGAGACTCACAAGCTTTACCGTGCGGAAGAAGTGCTGAAAACCGCGCGTATCTGGTATGGCGACCTGGAACAGGTCAGCCTCGGGGTCGGCAAAGATATTCATATTACGATTCCGCGCGGCCGCTATCGTGACCTCGATGCATCGATGGAAATCGATCGTGAAATCTCGGCGCCGATCGCGCGTGGACGGCAGCTCGGTCAGGTCAGTATCAAACTCGACGATGAACTGATGCTGAGCGAAGACATTGTCGCGATGCAGGATGTCGCCGAAGGCAGTTTTTTCGTGCGTGCCTTGGATAGCATCAAGCTGATGTTTCGTTGATGAACGGACCGGCGGAATCAGAGGAGTCCGGGTTAGCGCTAATCCGGTATCCCGACCGTTTCCCGCTCAAGGTGGTCGGCATTCACTGCGATGAATTCGAGACCGCCGTGCTTGAACTGGTACGCGCGCGCTGCCCGCAGGCTGAGCATATCGAGGTGCGTCGGCGCAGCAGCAAAGGCGGCAAGTACCTGGCATTGACGCTCACCTTCACCGTATACAGTCAGCAGCAACTGGAGGAGATATATCAGGATCTGTATGACTGTGAACACGTCGTGATGTCGCTCTAATACCATGTCGGAAACGTCGATCCTGGTTAAAAATCTGGGTCGTTCCGACTATCGGGAAACTTGGCGTGCGATGCAGGACTTCACCGATTCGCGCGGCCCGGATAGCGCCGACGAACTATGGATTGCCGAGCATGCCCCGGTCTTTACCCAGGGTTTGAACGGCAAGGCCGAGCATTTACTGGCATCGGGCGAGATTCCGGTAGTGCAGGTCGATCGCGGTGGGCAGGTTACCTATCATGGTCCGGGTCAGCTGGTGCTCTATTGCCTGCTCGATATCGCGCGGCTCGGACTCGGCGTCAAGGGGCTGGTCGGCTTGATCGAAAAATCGGTGATCGACCTGTTGCAGGGGTATCGCATTACCGCCGAGGGTCGTCCCGGGGCTCCCGGGGTCTATGTTGGCGAGGCCAAGATCGCGGCGCTTGGATTGCGTATTCGAAAAGGACGTTGTTATCATGGCTTGAGCCTCAACGTCGATATGGACCTGGAGCCGTTTACCCGGATCAACCCTTGCGGCTACCGGGGTCTCGCGGTTACCCAGTTGCTTGACTTTGGCGTAGACGCCGGCGTCGAAGACATAGGCCGACAATTGGCCAATATCATTATTGGAAACTTAAGTGAAAAAAAATCGGGTAGAACAGGGCGTTAAACTCAAGGGTGCGGACAAGGTCGCGCGCATCCCGATCAAGGTTGTGCCATCGAAAACGGTGCAACGCAAACCGCCCTGGATACGCGCTAAGGCGCCAACCGGCGATCGCGTTAAACAGCTCAAGGCGCGTCTGCGTGAAAACAGCCTGTATACTGTCTGCGAAGAAGCGTCTTGCCCGAATCTGGGCGAATGCTTTTCCAAAGGCACTGCAACCTTCATGATCATGGGCGATATCTGTACCCGGCGCTGCCCGTTTTGCGATGTCGGACACGGCCGGCCCAATCCGCTGGATACTGCCGAACCTGCCAAGCTTGCCGCCACGATACAGGCCATGGACTTGCGCTATGTCGTAATTACCTCGGTTGATCGCGATGACCTGCGTGACGGCGGTGCCGGCCATTTTGTCGAGTGCATCCGCGCTACCCGCGAACTCAACCCCGATATCCAGATTGAAATTCTAACCCCCGATTTCCGCGGTCGCATGGATGTGGCGCTCGAAATTATGACCCAGGCCGCGCCCGATGTATTCAATCACAACCTCGAGTCGGTGCCGTCGCTGTACAAAAAAATCCGTCCCGGCTCGGATTACGAGTGGTCGCTGGATCTGTTGCAGAAATTCAAACAAATGCACCCGCGAGTGCCTACCAAGTCCGGGTTGATGCTCGGACTCGGCGAGGAAATAGATGAAGTCAAGCAGGTGCTGCGCGATATGCGCGCGCATGGCGTCAACATGCTGACGCTGGGGCAATATCTGCAACCCAGCCTCGATCATCTTGCGGTGGAGCGGTTCGTCACCCCCGCGGAATTCGACCAGCTCGGCGCCTATGCCGAATCGATCGGTTTCGACCAGGTCGCCAGCGGCCCGATGGTGCGCTCGTCCTACCACGCCGACCTGCAGGCCGAATCCGTCCTCAGTTCCTGAATTTCCCGGTTGCTTCGACGCCAACCGCTGCGATTATTGAAAATTCAGCGCGGCACAGTTCAATGCCGCAATTCGTGGTTTGTTTTTGAGGAAAGCCCTATGGGCCTTGTTCCAGCGTTTCCACAAAAACGTTTTTCCGTTCGCGAAAAAGAAATGAACAGGGGAATACCAGTCGAGTTTTTCGGCTTCGATATTCAAGCGTACCGCCAGGCATTGGCGCAGCGCACGATGCTTTAGATTACCCCTGAATTTCAATGCGGCTCGGGCCTCGTCCAGCGTCGAGATATACTGGTCAAATACGCGTACCGGTAAAAAACCTTGCAAGGTCTCGGCATCGAAAGTCGGGCTATACCGATACGCGTCACCCAGAGCCGCTTCGAATTCCAGCGTCCAGAAAAAAGCGCTACGGGGATTGTCTATCGGTTGGTCTAATGGAAACGGCGCGTTTGATGGGGTGATGAAGAGTTGCGTTGTATAGGTCTGCGGTAGCCCGGGCGGCTCGGCGAAAGTCAGTTCGACAAAAACCCCTTCCAACCCGTATCCGGCGGTACGATTTGAGCGGCATACTCACCATTCTCGGATGTCAGGGGCGTAGGGACCCAGATAGGGCCCACTTCATCGAAGCGAAAATCCCGCGCCGTCGGATTCGTGGCTTGCCATAACAGGACTTGCACCGGGTTGGCTGTTGTCGTTACGCGAAAACTACCCCCCCGCGTCAAACGTCCAGTCGATTTGCGGTCGCGGCGCATTGAAAACGATACTCTGATACCAGGCAAGAAGATTTTGCAGTGCCGTGTCAAGCCCGCCACTATCACCGCCGTGATTGGTATTGGGTAGATAACGAATCAAGGTTTCGTCTGGTAAGGCGTCCAGATAAAATTGTGACGAATTCGGCGGGAAAAATTCATCGCCGGAGGAGTTGATAATGAATTTCGGTATCGTGAGCCGGTCGCGATATGAGTAGGGATCGATTACCTGGAGTAAATCCCGGCCTTCCGGGGTACGCAGGCGATCCAGTATATCGAATTCCGTGTAGTCTTCGAGGGCATCTGAAAATATACCGTAGGACGCCCTATGATTTTCCAGCGACGGCGCCCAGTTGAGTGCATCGAATACGCCCGGCGCGACGGCAATTACTCGATTGTCGACCGCCGCCGTCAGCCAGGCGGTTGCGCCGCGTTTAGAAAAACCGGTAACGACAAATTGATTTACGTCCAGCGCGGGGCTGGTCACGGTTGGCACGAAATCTTGCACGACATCCATGGCGCGGACGACGCTTTTGACCATGGGTAAATAAGCCGCCCAATTGTAATCACCGGTTCGAGTCGCCCGGTCAAAGGTAAATGCCACCAGTTCGTCTTCTCGACGCTCGTTGTCGTCGCTCGGGTCGTTTGCAAAAACCAATGGTTGATTGGGGACTTGCTGGATAACACTCACTACAGTGCCCGACAAATTTGCCATCAAGGCCAGGGCCTGCGCATCCGCTGAGCTCAGGTCCGGTGGGCCGTCGTCGTTGTCGCTACCGATAACAAACATTAAATTAATATCGGAAACCAGATTGTCGGGTACAAATATCGTGAGATAGTGCTGCCATAAAATTCGGTCCACTTCCTCGGGGCTGCGCCAGGTTTGCGAAGTGACGTGCAGGATGTGAGCGGTTAGTCCTGGCAGGGGTAACGGCGGGCCTACCGGGGTATAGTCGAATTCCGGATCCGGCTGATTGACGTAATCTTCGAGCGCGGTATCCAGTTCGGCGATTACGGGGCGCGCCATGAGTGCGCTGGCGATGAACAAAGCGGTGGTGACCGCCGTAAGGATGCGCAGATTTTCTCCGCGTGGAAGCAACTTATTCACAATCGACATTACGCATCCTTACGTAGTGAGGCAGGCCAGTATAAGCAACCTTTGCCGCAATTTCCAACCAACAGTAGACAGGAACTTGCGACGCCCTGCGGTGAGGTTACAATGGTCGGGCCGCAGGGTTAGCTCAGTTGGTAGAGCGTCAGCTTCCCAAGCTGAATGTCGCGAGTTCGAATCTCGTACCCCGCTCCAGTTTATGTATCTCGCCGGGACCTGGCGACAACTAATCGTAGACGGTCGCGATCGGTTGACGTTTGTGCGCGGTGCTGACGTAGATTTGAATCAGGCGTTGCTCGGCCTCGGCGTCGATTTTTTTGCCTTCGAGGAAATCGTCGATCTGGTCGTAGCTCAACCCGAGCGCGTCTTCGTCGGGTTTTGACGGGCTGAGGGTTTCAAGGTCGGCGGTCGGCGCCTTGGTGATAATGGTTTCGGGCGCGCCCAGATGAGCGGCAAGCTGCCGTACCTGACGCTTGTTGAGTCCGAACAATGGCACGATGTCACAGGCGCCGTCACCATATTTGGTATAGAAACCGGTAACGTTTTCGGCCGAATGGTCGGTGCCCAGCACCAGGCCGCCTAGCAGGCCCGCAATTTCATACTGCGCCGCCATCCGCATGCGCGCCTTGACGTTGCCTCGGGCGAAGTCCTGTGCGGTTTCGCTCTGGTCAGCCAGGCCCTGCGCTTCGAGTGCGGCCAGTGTCGACTGGTGAATGGCATCGGTGCCGGGCTGCACATTGACGCTGATGCTGTGACTGGGCTGGATGAAATCCAGCGACAGTTGCGCATCGGCTTCGTCGGCCTGGGATGCGTAGGGCAGGCGTATCGCGACAAACCGGTAGCCGCTGCCGGACTGGTTGAGTTCGTCGATGGCGAGTTGCGCCAGTCGGCCGCAGGTGCAGGAATCGACACCGCCGCTGATGCCGAGCACCAGGGTTTTCTGAGCGCTGAGTTCCAGTTGATATTTGATGAAATCCACCCGGCGACGGATTTCATACGCGACCTCGATTGCGGGCAACACCTTCATTTCGGAAACTATTTCTGATTGGTTCATGACTTGGCTAATAGGGAATGGGATGACGACCGGTAAAGCTCGGCGGTATCGATGAAGTTGACGCCATGGCCGAGCGCATAATCGATCTGCGCCTGCGCTTCGGTTGCGTTGTTCTCTGTGCCCCAGGTCATCGAACCCAGGCAAATTTTGCTGACCCCAGGATCGCTGCGGCCGAGTTTGCGGTAATCCATCAGGAACCGCTTTTATAGTTTAACTCGATGATTAGCCGGGTATCCCGCGCCAATTCTTCCATTTCCAGCTGGCGGTAAGCCTCGAGCTGCAGTTCGAGCGTTGACTGGATGACACTGGAACCCTGGTAATTCTGCAGGATAAACCGGGTTCGGTTGGCGACCGCGACCCAGGCCTCGCGCGATGCGTAGAAACGGGCAGTCTCGAAATCCGCCTTGGCGAGTTCGTCGCGCAGGTAAATCATGCGTTTTTTGGCATCCACAGCATAGCGGCTGCCGGGAAAACGCTGCAGCAACAATTTGAAATCATTGTAAGCAACCAGCATCAGATTTTTATCGAAAGCGGATAAATCGCGTTCGACCAGTACATCGAGGATTGTTCCGCCGCGCCCGAAGTTGCTCAAGCCTTTCAGATAATAGGCGTAGTCTACCGACGGATGGCGCGGATGCAGTTTGATGAAACGGTCGAGCGCGGTGATCGCCGAATCCGGTTCATTAAATTTGTAATAGGCGTAGGCGACATCGATTTGCGCCTGGGTTGCATATTTGCCGAACGGGAAACGCGATTCCAGCGTTTCATAGTACTCGATTGCCGTAAGGTAATTCTTTTTAGCGAGTTCATTGCGGGCTTCGCTGTAGAATCGTTCCACGCTCCATTCGGCGGTGGGATCGATATCATCTTTGGCCGGGCCGCATGCGGCCAGGTTAAGCGCCAGGGCCAGGTATACAATTAAACGCATCTTTAGTAACTAAATCGGTAAGGTTGGAGTACTTGCTGAACTGCCGAACAAGCAGTATAACCAGCGCATGAAAATAATTCAGCAAAGTTTTCAGATCGAAAAGCAAATGGCTGGAAACCGCCTGGACCAGGCGCTGCATCAATTGCTGCCCGACTATTCACGCAGCAAAATCCAACAATGGATTCAGCAGGGCTTCGTCTGTATCAACGATGAACAGTGTAAACCTCGACAAAAAGTATTCAGTGGCGACCAGGTTGAGCTCGATGTTCCGCAGCAAATCAAAATCTCGGACCCGCCGCAGGCGATAGAGTTCGAAGTTTTGTATCAGGATGAGGATATTATCGTGGTCAACAAACCGGCCGATCTGGTGGTGCACCCGGCTGCCGGCCATCGTGACGGAACTCTGGTCAACGGTTTACTATTGCGGGATCCGCGGCTCGAACAACTACCGCGCGCCGGCATCGTTCATCGTCTCGACAAGGATACCACCGGGGTAATGGTGGTGGCGCGCAACCTCAGTGCGCACAGTTGGCTGGTCGAGCAATTACAATCGCGCCAGGTGAAACGGGAATACGTCGCGCTTACCCAGGGCGTGGTCACTGCCGGGCGCAGCGTCGAGACCGGAATTGCGCGACATCCGCAAAACCGAAAAAAAATGGCGGTTCGGGATAATGGCAAACCGGCGCTCACCCATTTCCAGGTTGCGCGCAAGTTTACCCATTGCAGTCTGATCCGACTGCAGCTGGAAACCGGACGCACCCACCAGATTCGCGTTCACATGGCGCATATCAATTATCCGCTGCTTGGCGATCCGGTTTACGGCGGGCGGGTGCGCATCCCGGCTGGGATAGATGACGCCCTGGTTGACGCGATCCGAGGGTTCCGGCGCCAGGCGCTGCATGCCGAGCGGCTCAGCTTCATCCATCCAAGCAGCAGGCAAAGCGTCAGTTACGAAGCGCCCCTGCCGCAGGATTTGCAACAATTGCTGGATGCTCTGATCGAATATGATTGAAATGATTCAGTCACAGTGGCCCGCACCGGCCCACCTGTCCGCCTGCTGCACTACGCGGCGTGGGGGTGTCAGCCAAACCCCGTTCGACAGTTTTAACCTGGCGCTGCACGTGGGTGACGACGCAGGCCGGGTAGACCGGAATCGGCAGGCACTGCGTGCCGAATTGCAGCTTCCGGCCGAGCCGGGCTGGATCAATCAAACCCACGGCACACGGGCGGTCGTACTGGAGCAAGACGACTGTCGGGACGCCGATGCTGCGGTAACTCGCGCGCAGGGTCAGGCCGCCGTGGTGATGACCGCCGACTGTCTGCCGATCCTGCTTTGCAACCAGGCGGGTACCGAGGTCGCCGCGGTGCATGCCGGCTGGCGCGGATTGCAGGCTGGCGTTGTACAGGCGGCGCTTGAGGCGATGCGGTCAGCCAATGATCAACTCATGGCCTGGATCGGGCCGGGGATATCGCAGCCGCATTTTGAAGTGGGCGAAGAGGTGCGTGCGGCCTTTATCGATTCCGTGCGGGGCGCAGCCAAATTTTTTACGCCGCATGGTTCCGGACACTGGCTGTGCGATCTCGCCGGGCTCGCCGAGCGGGTGCTGCATCAGCAAGCCGTCAGCCGCGTGTACCGCGATGCGCATTGCAGTTTTCGCGACGACGAGCTATTTTACTCGTATCGCCGCGACGCCGTCACCGGGCGCATGGCGAGCTTGATCTGGATCAATCAATCCGCGCCCCCGCAGGGTTGAAATATAGCGGAACACACCTACATAACCCCATAATTTTTAATGTTTAGAGGACTGTATCAATGCGTATGGATCGCTTGACCAGTAAATTCCAGGAAGCGCTGGCCGACGCGCAGTCGCTGGCGGTAGGGCGCGATCACCAGTTTATCGAACCGGTGCATTTAATGACGGCCCTGCTCGATCAGCAAGGTGGGTCGGTACGGCCGTTGTTTGCTCACGCCGGCGTCAATTTCAACCTGCTGCGCTCGCAGTTGGGCGAATTGCTCGACAAGTTGCCGCGAGTCGAGGGCGCCGCCGGTGACCTGCATATTTCGAATAGTCTCGGCAAGTTACTCAATGTCACCGACAAGCTGGCGCAGGAACGCTCCGACCAGTTCATTTCCAGCGAACTTTTCGTGCTGGCGGCGATGGATGAAAAAGGGCCGCTGAGCGATGCGCTGAAGTCAGCGGGTGCCGACAAGCAGGCGATCACTGCCGCGGTCGACGGTATTCGCGGTGGCCAGACGGTGGATAACGCCAATGCCGAAGACCAGCGCATGGCGCTCGAAAAATACACTATCGACCTGACCGAACGCGCCGAGCAGGGCAAACTCGATCCGGTCATCGGGCGCGACGAGGAAATCCGGCGCGCGATCCAGGTGCTGCAGCGGCGCACCAAGAATAACCCGGTTTTAATCGGCGAACCCGGCGTCGGTAAAACCGCGATCGTCGAAGGACTGGCGCAGCGTATCATCAATGGTGAAGTGCCCGAAGGCTTGAAGAACAAGCGCGTGCTATCGCTCGATATGGGATCGTTGATCGCGGGCGCCAAGTTTCGCGGTGATTTTGAAGAGCGGCTTAAGGGAGTATTGAACGACCTGAGCAAGCAGGAAGGCCAGATCATCCTGTTCATCGATGAATTGCATACCATGGTCGGCGCCGGCAAGGCCGAGGGTGCGATGGATGCGGGCAATATGCTCAAGCCGGCATTGTCGCGTGGCGAACTGCATTGCATCGGCGCCACCACGCTGGACGAGTACCGCCAGTACATCGAAAAAGATGCCGCCCTGGAACGACGCTTCCAGAAGGTGCTGGTGCAGGAGCCCAGCGTCGAGGATACGATTGCGATTCTGCGCGGTTTGAAAGAGCGCTACGAGGTCCATCACGGGGTCGATATTACCGATCCGGCGATCGTGGCCGCGGCGACCTTGTCCTACCGCTATATCACCGACCGGCAACTGCCCGACAAGGCGATCGATCTAATCGATGAATCCGCCAGCCGCATCAGAATGCAAATCGATTCCAAGCCGGAAGACATGGATCGTCTCGAACGGCGCCTGATCCAGCTCAAGATAGAGCAGGAGGCGCTGAAAAAGGAAAGCGATGCGGCCAGTAAAAAACGCCGCCAGGCGCTGGAAGACGAGATCGGTAAACTGGAACGCGAGTATTCCGATCTCGACGAAGTCTGGAAATCGGAAAAGGCGGCGCTGCAGGGCAGCACGCATGTCAAGGAAGAACTGGAACGGGCGCGCCTCGATCTCGAAACCGCGCAACGCGCGGGCGATCTGGCGCGCATGTCCGAATTGCAATACGGGCGCATCCCCGCGCTCGAAAAGCAGCTCGATCTCGCCGCCAATGTCGAAATGCAGGATATGAAGCTGTTGATCAACAAGGTGGGCGAAGAAGAGATCGCCTCGGTCGTGTCCCGCTGGACCGGGATCCCGGTCGCCAAAATGCTCGAATCGGAGCGTGAGAAATTACTCGAGATGGAAGCCCAGCTCGGGGCGCGCGTGATCGGCCAGGAAGAGGCGGTAAAGGCGGTTTCCGACGCGATTCGGCGCTCGCGCGCGGGGTTGTCGGATCCCGCGCGGCCCAACGGTTCTTTTCTATTTCTCGGGCCTACCGGAGTCGGAAAAACTGAGTTAACCAAGGCTTTGACGAGTTTTCTGTTCGATACGGAAGACGCGATGATTCGCATCGATATGTCGGAATTTATGGAAAAGCATAGCGTCGCCCGGCTGGTTGGCGCTCCCCCCGGGTATGTCGGCTACGAGCAGGGCGGCTACCTGACCGAAGCGGTGAGACGACGTCCCTACTCGGTTATTTTACTCGATGAAATCGAGAAAGCGCACCCGGATGTTTTCAATATCCTGCTGCAGGTGCTGGACGACGGCCGCCTTACCGATGGCCAGGGGCGTACGGTCGATTTCCGCAACTGTGTGATCGTAATGACCTCGAACCTCGGCTCCACCGAGATTCAGGCGCACGCCGGGGAACAGCACTACGATGAAATCAAACGCGCGGTGATGGATCAGGTCGGGCGCCATTTCAGGCCCGAGTTCATTAACCGTATCGACGAATCCGTGGTTTTCCACCCGTTGACGCTGGAGCAAATTCGCGCCATCGCGCAAATCCAGCTGCAGTCGCTGACGGCGCGTCTGAAAGAGAAGGAAATCGGTTTAACCGTCAGCGATGCGGCCATGGATACCTTGGGCGAGCTTGGATTCGACCCGGTATACGGTGCGCGGCCGTTGAAACGGGAAATACAGCAGGCGATCGAGAATCCGGTGGCCAGGTCGATTCTGGCGGGCGAATTCGAAGTCGGCGATCTCATTTCCGTCGATCTCGATGAGTCCCGACGCTTTAGTTTCGCCAAGCAACGTCCGCACTGAGAGCCGTTCCATATAAATTAGAAGCAGGCGGGCGTTTTTCGACCATTTTACGGCTATAATCCTGTCAATTGATGCAGTTCTCACGTAGGCGAATGTCGAAGCGATAATAATATGGCAGTGTTTGGCTCCCTTCTGTTCAAAAGAACACTAAAGCAGTTTCTCGATTGTGATGATCTGGAAAGTGCCAAGGGCGTTGCGCTGATCGAAAAACTGCGTAATTCGGCCAAGGATTCGCTGCAACATTTAATCCAGGTAATCCCTGAGACTTCCGGCTTGCATCAGGCGATGTTAACCGAGATCTGCCTGGAAAATGTCGACAGCGGCGGTGAAGAGCTATTCCTGAAAAGCCTCGATAACGACGCCACCGATGTCCGGACAACCGCCGCCTCGATTCTATCGCAGACCGATCAGATAAGTCCCAGCAAACTGTTCAAGAAATTACACGAATCGGATGTTTCCCAGGCTGAAATTATCGATATCCTCTCGTTTCAACGAGAAGTGCTTAAACCCGAACAGATTATAATCAACGCGCTCAAGCTCGACAAAACCCACGCTGTGCAATTGATCAAGTTGGCGCAAGACTCCAAACAGCCGCTCGACCTCGAAGTCCTGCGTATCGAACCGGGTGCAATCGGCAGTCCCTCGGTCAAGATTACGCTGTTGCGTTATTTCGCCCAAGTCGATCAGTCCGAAATTGCGCCGGTGATCGTGAAGTTTCTGAACGACGAAAACAAAACGGTTGTTATCGAGGCCTTGAAAACCCTGAAAAATCTGCCGGCTAAATTCGACGCCTCGGTGCTGTTGCCGTTTGTCGAATCCATGTCCGAAGTGGAACGCGAAATGGCGCTCGAAATTCTGCAGCTGCAGGCGGATTCGGAACTGGCGCCGAGACTCGCGCCCTGGACCTGCGGCAAGTCGGATGAAATTCGAGAAATCTTTGTCAAGTTGTTCATCAAACATGTTACGCCGGCAGGTCTCGAAACTTTTTTACGATTGCTCGATCAGCAGGAATGGTGGGGCAAGGAGCAGGCCTTGAAGTGTTTGCAAAAATTCGGTAACGACAAGCTGTATGCGACGGCTGAAGGATTGACCGATCACGACAATGAATTCATCCGCGAACAGGCGCAGACGTTTGCGGCGCAGAGCAGCGATCCGGCCGATCTCAAGCAACTATGGGGAAATGCGCTGCACGAAAACTGGCAGGTGCGCGAAAGCGCGATCGAAGCCATCGGCAAATCCGCCCAGCGCGAATCGATCGGTATTCTGAAAAAAGTGATTGAAACCCATGTGGAGTCAGCGCCCGCGGTGCTAAGGGCCGTTGGCGAACTGGGATTTAGCAAGGGACTCGAGATCGCCTTCGCCTGCCTGCGGATGCAGGAGGCGCTGGTACAGCGCGAGGCGCTCGAAACCATCGGCAAGCTCGCCACCAAACGGCATGCCAAGACGATTCGCGACAAGCTGATGCAAAAAGTCCCCAAACTGCAGGCCACGGTGCGTGATACGGCTGGCGAAGTGGTTAATCGGTTGACCGTGGAATTTGAGTTACCCGCGCTTAATGTCGACCAGGAAGCCTATTTCGACACCCGCTTGCTCAAGTTCGATACCCAAATGGTCAACCAGGCATCCGCGGACGGAGCCGCCCCGATGGTTCCGCAGTATCAAAACATCGAAGAATTCAAGCATGGCGATCTGTGGCTGGAGCGTTACCACATCGACAAGGAAATCGGCCGCGGCGCAATGGGCCGGGTCATGCTCGCCGAGAATGAAATGGTGGGCGAGTCGCTAATCCTAAAATTCATGCATCCCGAGTTGACCGCGGAAGAGGCATCGCGCGAGCGCTTTTTACGCGAGGTCAAGTACTCACGCAAGGTCAGCCACCCCAACGTCATTCGTATTCACGATATGTTGAGCAAGGATAATTTGAGCGCGATATCGATGGAGTATTTCGAAAGCCGCGGTATCGATGAATACCTGCGGGAGCAAAAATATTTTAGTAACAAGCAAGGGCTCGATATCCTGTTGCAGGTCGCCAACGGCATGGCCGCCGCGCATAATCAGGATGTTATCCACCGCGACCTGAAGCCGAGCAATATCCTGATGAATGACGACGGTCTGGTCAAGGTCGTCGACTTCGGGATCGCTTCGGCTTCATCCGATACCGAGTCGACCCTGACCCAGGCCGGATCGATTATCGGCACCCCGGCGTATTTGTCGCCCGAACGCGCCAAAGGCCAGGAAGCGGATCATCGCAGCGATATATATGCGCTCGGCATTATTGCCTATGGCATGTTCACCGGGCAGTTGCCCTACACCGGAGAGCCCATGTCGTTGCTATTTCAGCATCTCGAGGGCAAGGCGGTGCCGATACATGAAATCCGTAAGGAAATCGGGCCGCGCGTCAGTCTGCTGGTGCGGCGCATGATGGCGGTTGAGCTCGAAGACCGGCTACAGACCATGGAAGATGTAGCCGAAGCAATCAAGGAAGTTCAGCAAAAAGAACCTTAAGCAATGGAAACTATTTAGATGTCGATTCAGTCCACAATTGAACAAAAACTTGCCGGCGTGTTCGATACCGACTACCTGCAGGTTGAAAATGAAAGTCACATGCATAATGTGGCGCCCGGTTCGGAGTCCCATTTCAAGGTCACCATCGTCAGCGATTCTTTCAGGGATCAAATGCTGATCAAGCGACACCGCATGGTTAACAAGACGCTGGAACAGGAACTGCGGCAGATACACGCACTGGCCCTGCATACTATGACGCCGGAGGAATGGCAGACGCGCCAGGGCGTGGTCGCCGATTCGCCGCCCTGCCGCGGCGGCGGTAAAAACCAGTAACAAACCCGGTCAAGCTTTTATAGCACCCCTGCGCCGACCGGATTGGTGTTGTAAATAACCGCAAGTATCTTCAGGAAATCGATTTCGAGCTGCTCGGACAGCGCCATGGCGTGCTGCATATACCAGGCCATATAACGCGCCGGTAGCGGGTGGCGAATGCCGAAGGCGATCAGGTTTTCGTAATCCTTGACCGGCATACACAAGGTTTGGCGGTTAAATACCAGGCGTAATTCGCGATAAAAAAGTTTGAAGTCATGCTCGCTCTCGATCAGCAGGTTGTAGGCGAGTGCGCCATGTTCACCGAGTCGGCGATAAAGCGCGTCGGTGTATTTTTTGTCGAGCAGCCAGCCGGGCGTCTGCGCTCCGGTGAAAACATCGGCCAGAATCAAGTCATAGCTTTGATCGCAGGATAAAATGAACCGAGCAGCATCGCCGTAGACATAGGTCAAGCCGTCGCCGGCGGCAGGCAGCACCTCCATGCGCAGCATTTTTTCCACCAGTTCGACGTCGATATCGACCGCGGTGATATCGGTTCGAGGATAATAATGGGGCAGGAAATGTAGCAATGAGCCGGCCGCAGTTCCGAGCATCAGGACCGACTTTGGCTCGGGAATGAAAAGCAGTACCGACATCAGATGTTCGAGGTTTTTGAGGCCGAGTTTTTGCGGGCAGTTCAAATCGATGACACTTTGCAGCGCGTTGTCGTGGCTGCGCAATTCCAGACGCCCTCCCTGTTGATGCAAGTTGATGCGGTTGTAGGCGGTTTTAATCTTGAAATTTTTGATTTCTTGTTCCATAAATTAAAATGTATGAAAAAGTGTCCGGAATGAAGTGCCGATGAAAATCAATAAACCATTGCTGATTACCAAACTAAAAGCAACCGGTGTACATCTGAGCCTCAGCATCGTGGTATTCATATACCTGGCTTATAAGATTTATTACCACTGGTATCCGCAGCCTTATTTTTCGATCGATGGGGGCTGGCAAGGGATTCGCCTGGTCGGTGCGGTCGATCTGGTGTTGGGACCTTTCATTACCTTCCTGATATTCGATCTGAGAAAAAAGCGCAAGGCGATTATATTCGACCTGGTAACGATTGCCGTAATTCAGTTTGCGGCGCTATTTTATGGGGTTTCGTTGACCTATAACCAACGCCCTGTAGCCATTGTTTTGATCGATGAATTCATGGTTTCGTCAATCATGGAACAATATGGCGGCAAGCTGGAGTCGGAGGCGGTCCTGCGCCAGTACAGCGACGAAAAACCGCCGATTATTTATGCGCATATGCCGCGTGTTCGGGAAGCCCTGGCCGAGGTTCAACGCATTAAGATTGACGAAAAGGTACTGGAACATGCCCAGATGCAGCTCTATTGGCCCAAGGAGGATTTCGCGCAGGGGCTCAAGGAAAAGCAGACCGTGTTCTCCGACCGAATGGATTTTTACGAATCCAGGGACGCTTATGAAGCCTGGCTGCAGACAAACGGCAAATCCGAGGATGAAGTACTGGTAGCCCGCTTCTCCGGGCGTTACGGTTCGACCTGGCTGGTATTCGATCTCGACGGCAAATTACTGTCGTATTTTTAACCGAATGGCGGTCTTGCGGCTGAATAGCGCCGTGGTTTCTAAGGCGTTGCTGTTGGAATATACGCCAGACTATTATAGAATCCCGTGCCTTTTTGAGTGAGCCGGGTAATCGTCGGGCTAGGCTCACAGGACCGTTGATCGGAGACATCGATGCCAATTTACGAATATGTATGCTGCGAATGCAGTCATGAATTCGAAACACTGCAGAAAATGAACGATGCGCCATTGCGCGATTGCCCTGACTGCCAGCGGCAATCTTTAAAAAAGAAAATTTCAGCGCCTGGTTTTCGCCTAAGCGGCGCCGGTTGGTATGAGACCGATTTCAAGTCGGACAAGCAGAAAAACCTGTCGCAGGGGGATAGTGCCGACAAGAATACAACGAACAAGTCTGACAAGACCGACAAGCCGGCCGACGGCAACAAGATCAATTCCAGCACCGCCAAAAAAGAGGCCGCCGCCTAAGCCCCGACCCGGCAACGCGGGTTTTTAATCAACCAACAATCATTCGGATCAGTCATTATGCGCACGCATTATTGCGGTGAACTCAACCGGCAACATATCGACCAACAGCTAAGCGTTTGTGGCTGGGTAAACCGACGCCGCGATCACGGCGGCGTCATTTTTGTCGATCTGCGCGATAAAAAAGGCATGTTACAGGTGGTTTTCGATCCCGATGACGCGGCCATGTTTGCCGCTGCCGAAACCCTGCGCAACGAATTCGTGCTGCGGGTCGAGGGTAAATTGCGGTTGCGTCCGGAGGGCACCGAAAATCCGGAAATGGCGACCGGCGAGGTCGAGTTACTGGCGCAAAAGCTTGAAATTCTGAACGCATCCGAAACTCCGCCGTTTCAGCTCGATGAAGAAGATGTTCACGACGATAACCGTTTGCGTTATCGCTATATCGATTTGCGCAAGCCTGAAATGCAGTATCGCATGCAGCTGCGCGCGCGCGTCACTCATTTTCTGCGGCGTTGGCTCGAGGATGCCGAGTTTCTCGATATAGAAACCCCGATGCTGACCAAGGCGACGCCCGAGGGAGCGCGCGACTACCTGGTGCCGAGCCGTACCCACCCGGGTAGTTTTTTCGCATTGCCCCAATCGCCGCAACTATTCAAGCAACTGCTGATGATGTCGGGCATGGATCGCTATTACCAGATTGTGCGCTGCTTTCGCGATGAAGATCTGCGCGCCGACCGTCAACCCGAATTCACCCAGCTCGATATCGAGACTTCGTTCATGGACGAAGAGGCCATCATGAACCAGATGGAAAACATGATGCGCGCTCTGTTTGGCGCAGTACTGGAAGTCGATGTCGACGGCCCGTTTTTACGCATGACGCATGCCGAGGCGATGGAGCGTTATGGTTCCGACAAACCCGATTTGCGCATCGACCTGGAACTAACCACCATTTCCGACCTGCTCAAAGATGTCGAATTCAAAGTGTTTTCAGGTCCCGCCGGCGATCCCGAAGGTCGGGTCGCCGCCTTGCGCCTGCCCGGGGGCAACGCGTTGACGCGTAAGGAAATTGACGACTATACCGATTTCGTCGGGCGCTATGGCGCCCGGGGCCTGGCCTATATCAAATGCAACGACCTGTCCCGAGGGCGCGAAGGCCCGCAGTCTCCCATACTCAAATTCCTGCCCGACGAGGCGATCCAGGCAATCCTGGAGCGTACCGGCGCAGCTACCGGCGACCTGATTTTCTTTGGCGCAGACAAGGCCCATGTCGTCAACGAATCGCTGGGTGCGTTGCGTATCAAGGTCGGACAGGATCGTGGGCTGGTCGAGCCGGGTTGGCGTTTCCTGTGGGTCGTCGATTTTCCGATGTTTGAACACGACGCGCGCGAAAACCGTTGGAATGCGCTGCATCATCCGTTCACCGCACCCGCGACCAATGATCCAGAACTACTCGAGGCCGATCCCGGCGGCACCCTGTCGCGCGCCTACGACATGGTGCTGAACGGTACCGAATTGGGCGGCGGTTCGGTGCGTATCCATAATATCGATATGCAGCAGTGCGTGTTCAAACTGCTCGGCATCGATGAGCAGGAAGCGCAGGAAAAGTTCGGCTTCCTGTTGACCGCGTTGAAATACGGCTGCCCTCCGCACGGCGGTATCGCCTTCGGTCTCGATCGCCTGGTGATGCTGATGGCCGGGGCAAATTCGATACGTGACGTCATGGCATTTCCTAAAACGCAAACCGCTGCCTGCTTGTTGACGCAGGCGCCGGCGCCGGTCGCCGAGCGCCAGTTGCGCGAGCTATCGATTCGCCTGCGTAAACCGCAGGCCGAAACCTGAGCAGGCCGATATAACCCTACAGAGTGTGTTTGGCGGTCGAATCGGCAGGTGATAGAATTTTCTATTCGTCTGACAAATCGAGCTAGCCATGGCTGCCACCGCGATTGATTTACAACCCTACGCATCGTTGAACGATGCGGATTGCGACAAGCGTATCACCGCCGCCAAGCAGGCACTCGGCGAGCGGGTGGTTATTTTGGGTCATCATTACCAGCGCGACGAAGTGTTCAAGCATGCCGATTTTTCGGGTGACTCCTTAAAGCTGTCGCGCCAGGCCGCTGATTCCAGGGCCGAATACATCGTTTTTTGCGGGGTTCACTTCATGGCCGAGGTCGCCGACATCATTTCGCGTCCCGAGCAGGTATCAATTCTGCCGGATCTGTCCGCCGGCTGCGCCATGGCCGACATGGCCGACCTGGAACAGGTCGAGCGGGCCTGGCAGGAATTGAATAGCGTGCTCGAGGCCGATGAATTCGTTACCCCGGTTACCTATATCAATTCGGCTGCGGATCTGAAGTCGTTTTGCGGTCGGCATGGCGGTATCGTCTGTACCTCCACCAATGCGCAAAAGATTCTCGACTGGTCCTTTGCGCGGCGCGAAAAGGTACTGTTTTTCCCGGATCAACACCTCGGTAGAAATACCGGTTACAAAATGGGTATTCCACTCGATGAAATGGTGGTATGGGATTACGACCTGCCCATGGGCGGGTTGACCGCGGAACAGATCAAGGGCACCAAAATGATCCTGTGGAAAGGATTTTGCTCGGTTCATCAAATGTTCAAACCCGATCAGATCGAAAATTTTCGGCGGGACCATCCCGTAGGCAAGGTCATTTCGCACCCCGAGGCCAGTTTTGAAGTCTGCCAGCTGTCGGACTATGTCGGTTCTACCGAATATATCATCAACACCATTACCGCCGCCGAGCCCGGCACGCAGTGGCTGGTAGGCACCGAGTTGAACCTGGTCAATCGCCTGCACCAGACGCTGGCCGGCGATAACAAGACGGTACAATTCATGTCGCCCATGGTATGCATGTGTTCGACCATGTTTCGCATCGATCCGCAGCACCTGGCCTGGGTGCTGGAAAATCTGGTCGAAGGTAATGTGGTGAATCGGATTTCGGTCGCAACGGATGTCGCCGATAATGCGCGCATCGCACTGCAGCGCATGCTCGATATCTAGATTATCCCGCAGCTGGAATCAACGATCGAGAACCGGGTCGATGGCTGACGAAGAAAACGCCTATACCTTCACTACCAGGGCAACCCGCCATATTACGCTCGGCAACCTCCCCGCGGACGGTATGCATCTGTGGCGCGGCGAGCGCCTGCCCGAAGTCACTTTGGCCTACGAGAGTTGGGGCGAACTCAACCCCGCCGCGGATAATGCGATCATCATATTCACCGGACTTTCGCCGAGCGCGCACGCGGCTTCCTCGGCCGAGGATCCGTCACCCGGCTGGTGGGAATACATGGTCGGGCCCGGTAAGGCCATAGATACCGAACGCTTTTTCGTGGTTTGCGCCAATTCGCTGGGCGGTTGTTACGGCAGCACCGGACCGGGTTCGCTCAATCCGAATACGGGAGAGGCTTATGGCGCCGACTTTCCCGATGTGACGGTCGAGGATATTGCGAGTTCGGGTTACTACCTGATGCGGGAACTCGGGGTCGAGAAAATTCATGCGGCGGCCGGCTCCTCGATGGGCGGCATGTCGGCCATCGCCTATGCCATGCAGTATCCCGGCGCGATCAAGTATCTGATATCGATTTCGGCCGCCACCCAGGCGCTGCCGCTGACGATTGCCTTGCGTTCGCTGCAACGTGAAATTATTCGCAGCGATCCGGATTGGAACAACGGCCATTATAGCGATGCTCACCGGCCGCTTTCCGGTATGTCGCTGGCACGCAAGTTGGGCCTGGTGTCATACCGCGCCGCGGACGAATGGAATTCCAAGTTCGATCGTAGTCGGTTACCGCCGGAGAAACTCAGCGGCAAGCGCTTCGAGCGCGAATTCGAAATCGAAAACTATCTGGAATATAATGCGCGAAAGTTTATTCACAGCTTCGATCCCAACAGTTATCTATACCTGTCGCGCGCAATGGACTGGTTTGATATTGCCGAACATGGCGAGTCGATCAGCGATGGCATGTCGAAAATCGATGTCGAAAAAGCGCTGGTCGTCGGCGTAACCACCGATATCCTGTTCCCGGCGCGTCAGCAACGGGAGATTGCCGACGCGATGCGCGCCACCGGCACCGATGTCGATTATATCGAAATCGATTCGGTCAACGGCCACGATGCTTTTTTGATCGACGACGAGCATTTTTCACCGGTCGTAAAGAATTTTCTCGATGGGACTGTTGCCTAGAGATTGGGTAGATCCCAGATAGCTTCGAAGTAATCAGCGCCCGGTTTCGGGACTATGATCGGCCAAGTAGGAAAGTGGCGACGAAAGCCGGAGTCTGGCCCCGACCTTCCCGAGGTTTGGAGACTTGGGTTGGGTCAGACCAAAATGCCGGCAGCAATCACTGCCATTGCCTCAGTTAAATCGACGTTTGCTCTGTCCCCCTCAAAGGGATCGAGGGAACTTAAATACTTTTGAGATTCGGCGCGCGGGGCGCTTTCCTTACCGGGGTCAAGCCCTGCTCGATCAGATCCTGGTAGCAATAAACCGTATTACGAGTGGTCGTCTTGCAATAATAAAGCGAATTATCGGCCTGGCTGATCAACTCATCCATGGACAGGCTAGTATCGAAGTGGGTGTAGCCGATGCTTACCGTCACCTGGCTGATATTGGGGAACTTGTGGTTGGCGATTTTCTCCCTGAAACGATCCAGCGCTTGTTGCGCCTGCTCCGGCGTGATATCCATCAATACCATGGCGAACTCTTCGCCGCCATAGCGGAACAATAAATCGTTGTCGCGAAAGGATTCGGTCATTTGCTGCGCCAGCAAAAGCAGTACTTCGTCGCCGAACAGGTGGCCCATGCTGTCATTGATCGATTTGAAGTGATCGATATCCAGCATTACGAAAACCGTCGGCGAATATTGCTTGGCGCGGCGTTTGTAGTGGTTGGACATGTCGAGTAGCTGCTGAATTTTTTCGTTGAAGGCGCGCCGATTGTAAAGCCCGGTTAAGGCGTCGCGGTAGGTGCCCTGTAACATTTGTAACTGATGACAGTAAAAATGAAACAGGAACTGCAGATAGTCTTCTTCGATTAACTTGTCGGGGTCGCTGGATTTTACTAAGAGTACGAAGTGTTTGGTTGATAGCGGTTTGTAACTGCAAAACCAGCCTTCTATTTCGTTATCGTAATACCAGCTGCCGGTGTCCTGCGCTCCGAATTTCTGGTTGAGCATGCGCAGGACCCGCTTGGGGATCTTCTGGTCGAGTCCGCCGCTGCGAGTCAGGCGGTTCCAGCGCTGGTCGCTATACTCGAAAACCTCGACTTCGATTTCGTCGGCGTGTCCCGGCGCTATCTGTTGCTGAAACGCCTCGTACAACAGCTCCGGGTCATTAATCTTCGCCAGCGCGTAAAAAGAATAGTACTTGCATTCGACCATATTGCCCTCTACCCAACCACAGGTTTGGGAACAGCCCGGGGATGGAACTTTCGCCTCAGTTCGAAACGATTTTAGAGATCGACCTGACTGATGTCAAAATGCGGAGTTGAGAGCCGTTTGAAACGCTTAGCGCTCCAGGTACTGCAGCTTGTCGGGCACGCCGTCCCATTCGGCGGCATCTTCCGGATATGGTTTGCTGGCGGTGATCACCGGCCATATCTGTGACAGTTCTTCATTCAGCTCGAGGAATTGTTCCTGGCCGGGCGGCATGTCATCTTCGGCGACGATGGCTTCCGCCGGGCATTCGGGCTCGCACAGGGTGCAGTCGATACATTCTTCCGGGTCGATTACCAGAAAATTGGGTCCTTCGTGAAAGCAGTCGACCGGGCATACATCGACGCAATCCATGTATTTGCACTTAATGCAGTTTTCGAGAACGACAAATGTCATTGCTTACCCCTGAGCTAGGCGGTTTGAAGACGCCGCAGTCTTGGCCTTGTTAACAGGCCCAAGACTGCGGTAGTAAAAATCAAGCTGAATATCGTAATAGAGTTTCACGGTTTGGCAAGCTGTTTTAAATGATAAATCAGCTCCAGCGCCTGTTTTGGGCTGAGTTCATCGGGATCGATGGCCTCCAGCTTCGCCAGCAGTTCGGGTGATGCTAAATCTTCGCTCGGCGGTAACTCGGCGAACAGATCGCTCTGAGTTTGCAGCGACTGTTGTTCGAGCACCCGCAGTTTCTGCCGCGCCAACTGAATCGCCGGCGCCGGAATGCCGGCCAGGCGCGCTACCTGCAGGCCGTAGCTCTGGTTGGCGGGACCGGGTTTGAGACGGTGCATGAAAATGATGTCGTCGCCGTGCTCGATCGCGTCGAGGTGTACGTTGGCGATATTCGGGTATTGCTCGGGTAACTGGGTCAGCTCGAAATAATGCGTCGCGAACAGCGTCAGGGCGCCGGATTTTTGCGCCAGGTGATCGGCGCAGGCCCAGGCCAGCGCGAGGCCGTCGAAAGTGCTGGTGCCGCGGCCGATTTCATCCATCAGCACCAGGCTGTTGGCGCTCGCGTTGTTAAGAATGTTGGCGGCCTCGGTCATTTCAACCATGAAGGTGGAGCGGCCGCTGGAAAGATCGTCGCTGGCCCCGATGCGGGTGAATACCTGATCGATCGGCCCGAGCCGGGCGCGCCGCGCCGGCACGTAGCTGCCCATGTAGGCGAGAATCACGATCAGCGCCGTCTGCCGCATATAGGTCGATTTGCCGCCCATATTGGGACCGGTAACCAGCAGCATGCTGCCGCGCTCGTCGAGGTAGGTATCGTTGGCGACGAAGGTCTGTTCGAGCGATCGCTCGACCACCGGGTGCTTGCCGGCCTCGATGTCGACCAGACGCTCGGCGGTGAGTTCGGGTGCGCTCCAGCCGTATTCGTCGGCAACGATTGCGAAACAATTGAGTACGTCGAGCTGTGCCAGCGCCAGCGCGCACTGCTGCAGGCGCGTTAAATCCTCGCCAAGTTGCTGCAATAAGGTTTCGTAGAGATATTTTTCGCGCGCCAGGGCGCGTTCGCGCGCGCTTAACACCTTGTCTTCAAACGCCTTAAGTTCCGGCGTGATATAACGTTCGACCGCCTTCAGCGTTTGCCGGCGCAGGTATTCGGGCGGGACCGCGTCGCTGTGCGATTTGCCGATCTCGATGTAAAAGCCGTGCACCCGGTTGTAGGCCACCTTGAGGGAGTTGATCCCGGTTTTTTGCTGCTCCTGCGACTCCAGATCGATCAGGAACTGGTCGGCATTGGTGCTGAGTGCGCGTAAATCGTCGAGCTCGGGATCGAAACCCTTTCTGATCACGCCGCCGTCGCGAATCAGCATCGGCGGTTCCTCGATAACGGCGGCGTCGAGCAGGGCGACCACCTCGGGGTGGCTGCCGATAGCGCCGGCCAGCTGCTGGATTAGCGGGCTGTCGAGGTCGGCCAGTTGCTGTTGCAACGACGGCAATAGCTGCAGCGTCGCCGACAGGGTCGACAGGTCGCGCGGCCGCGCCGACAGCAGCGCAATACGGGCGAGGATGCGCTCGATATCGCCAATCCCGCTGAGCAGCTCGTTCAGGCCCAGGAATTGATGGTTGTCCAACAGGCTCGCGACCGCATGGTGCCGCCGGCGTACCCGCTGTTGATCGCGCAGCGGCTTTTGAATCCAGCGCGTCAGTTCGCGATGCCCCATGGCGGTGCGGCAATGGCTGATAATGCCGAGCAGGCTGTGTTGCGCGGTGTTTTCGTTGAAAGGGCGTGTCAATTCGAGGTTGCGGCGGCTATTGGCGTCGATCAGCAATAGCTCGCTGACCTGCTCGAGGCGCGGCGGCTGCAAGTGGGAAACGGCAGTTTTCAGCGTATCCTTGACATACTGCAACAGGCAGCCGGCGGCCCCGATGGCAAGCTCCGACTCGGCAATGCCGAAGCCCTGCAGGTCGCGCGTGTGGTATTGCTCGCACAGCAGCCGGGTCGCCGCCTCGGTCTCGAAATACCAGGGCGGCATCGCGTGCGCGCGCTCTGCCTGGCCGGCGTCGAGCGCCGGATCCTGGTCTTCGCAGTAAATGATCTCGGCCGGGTTGAGGCGCGCGATTTCGGCGCGCAGCAATTCGTCGTTCTCGAGCTGGCTCAGACCGAAGCGGCCCGAGCTGATCTCGAGTGCCGCCAGGCCCCAGGCGCCCGCTTGCTGAAAAATACAGCACAGCAGATTCTCGCGGCGATCCTGCAGCAGGGCCTCGTCGGTCAGCGTACCCGGGGTGACGACGCGCACCACCTTGCGCTCGACCGGGCCCTTGCTGGTCGCCGGGTCGCCGATCTGCTCGCAGATCGCGACCGCCTCGCCGGCCCGCACCAGTTTACCGAGGTAGGAGTCGACTGCGTGGTAGGGCACGCCGGCCATCGGAATCGGCTCGCCGCCGGACTGTCCGCGCTTGGTCAGCGTGATGTCGAGCAGGCGTGCCGCCTTGCGCGCATCATCGTAAAACAGCTCGTAAAAATCGCCCATGCGGTAAAACACCAGCGTCGCCGGATAGTCCGCCTTGATGCGTAAATACTGCTGCATCATCGGTGTATGTGTTTTAGTTTTGGTGTCTGTCGGACTCATAAATTCGGATTTGCCTGCTGCTTTCCGATAGCAGGCCAAGCGTCGCTAATTGTACTTAAGTTGGCGCTCGCGCCCAACCGATTCCTGAATTGTGGGTGTCACGGTAATGGAACGGTAAAGTCTGTGTTCTTTTCCAATATTGTCAACTTTGGTTGACATTTATGTAAACTTTAGTATACACTCTATCCGTGTTTGAAATAACCCAAAGCGAGACTTTTTCAAAGTGGCTCAAGGGGGTAAGAGACCGTAGGGCGGTTGTCAAGATCGCAGCCAGGTTGGGTAACTTCGAACTTGGTAATTTCGGAGACATAAAACCCGTTGGCGAGGGTATGTCGGAATCACGCATTGATTACGGTCCCGGGTATCGGATTTATTTCAAGCAGTATGGTTCGGTGGTGGTAGTTGTATTTGCCGCTGGGACCAAGCGCACTCAGGAGAAGGACATTAGGAAAGCAAAGAAATTGGCTAAAGAGTACGAATCTTAACAGGTGAAGTGGACAGGTAATGGATAATGGCAGAGCAATTCAAAAAATGGGATGCGGCAGAGCATCTTCGAACCGAGGAAGATATTCTTCTCTACCTCGAAGCATGCATTGATGAAAACGGCAGCGATCCAGCATACATAGCTAAAGCACTTGGCGATATCGCCCGTGCTCGCAATATGAGCCAACTGGCGAAGGATGTTAATGTAACTAGGGCAGGTCTATACAAAGCCCTCTCCGGAAAAGGTAATCCGAGCTTTGAGTTAATCTCAAAGGTGGCTAATGAGCTTGGTTTGCGAATCGAGTTTACTTCTGTGACCCAATAAAATGGCAGCGATGCGTAAAACCAAGGAATTGTATTGCGGGAAATATACAACGAATAATGGGCGCCCTTTATGTTTTATTGATACAGCTGGCGTTTAATCTAGCTGCACTTCGCTCTGGCCGATTACTTTTTAGTGGCAGTGATATCCACCTGTTTTATGATTGTGATGGCAGCCAGCACTATCGGTGCCACCAGAGTGAGCAAATACTGATGTAACTATCCCAAGCGTTATCAGGACCGCAAGAATGATTTTTTTCATCCCTATTCCCTAAGTTGATTAATGTCGAAAACATTCTCTGCCGTGCTCATTTAATAGTCAAACTTTAGATAATAAAGATTGACGCAAATCAAAAGTCTTTTATCAGAAATTCTGGAATATGAAAAGGTTAGCCCTGCCATGGCATTTCCGATCCGGTGTTCGCTAGCTCAGGTTGCGAACCAGTAATGCCTTATCAATTGCTGCGGGGTCTAGTCGGTTTTCTGCGCTAGCGGGCAGTGCGATATCGACCCGGTAACCGGAACCCGGCGCGACCTCGAGCGGTTGATTGCCGCCATGTTGAAACATGTTTTGCAAGCGAAACGGAATATTGCCGGCCGGCGTTAATAGCAGCAGGTCGTCTCCCAGGGAAATCCTGTTCTTGACCGCCAGCGACAGGCGCCGTTGCCGGGTATCGACCCGTTCGACATCGGCCACGAATTGCTGTTTGAGCGCCATCGAGTTGCCATTGGTATAGTTTTGGTAATCGGCTGGCGGGTGGCGGCGATAAAATCCCTCGGTAAATCCCCGGTTCGCCATGCCTTCGAGTTCATCCATAAGTTGCATATCGAAATCCTTGCCTGCCGCGGCATCGTCGATCGCGCGGCGATAAACCTGCGCCGTGCGGGCGGCGTAGTAATAGGATTTGGTGCGCCCTTCGATTTTGAGCGATTCGACCCCGATTTCCATCAATCGCCGGACGTGTTGCACCGCGCGCAAGTCTTTCGAATTCATGATGTAACTGCCGTGTTCGTCCTCATATGCCGGCAGGTATTCCCCCGGACGACTTTTTTCCTGCAGCAGGAATAGCGGGGAGGTCGCGGTTTCATCCGTATCCCGGTCGGAGCTACCGGATTCGAGCGAGCCTGACCCGGCCGCGGCGACGATTTCGCCTGCGGGGGTCTGCTTTCCGGCGTGGACCTGATATTTCCAGCGACAGGAGTTGCTGCAGGCGCCCTGGTTGGAATCGCGATGGGTCATATAACCCGACAACAGGCAGCGGCCCGAGTAAGCGATACACAGGGCGCCGTGAACGAATACTTCCAGCTCGATCTCGGGGCAACGTTGCCTGATTTCCTCGATCTCATCGAGGGCGAGCTCGCGCGATAATATGATCCGCCGCAAACCCTGTTTCTGCCAGAAGCCGACCGTGGCCCAGTTAACCGCATTGGCCTGCACCGACAGGTGAATCGGCATCTCCGGCCAGCGCTCGCGCACCATCATGATCAGGCCGGGATCGGACATGATCAGCGCATCCGGCCGCATCTCGATCAACGGCTCCATATCCTTTAGATAGCTCCGTAGCTTGTTATTGTGCGGGCTGATGTTGCTGGCGATATAAAATTGCTTGCCGAGTTCGTGCGCCCGGTGAATCCCCTTGTCAAGATTTTCCAGATGACCGAACTCGTTTTCCCTGACTCGCAGGCTATAGCGCGGTTGCCCCGCGTAAACGGCGTCCGCGCCGTAGGCAAAGGCGTATTCCATGTTTTTCAGGGAACCGGCGGGCGACAGAAGTTCAGGTGAATTCATAATTAAGAGAAGTGACCGGGTTTTATGCCGGCCCGCGTTGTTTACTATTTCTTGCGGCGCTGCTCGGGGTGCAGACTCTTGCCGAGGATATGTTCGCTATTGGCGATGGCGTGATCGCTGGTGGTGACGATAAACGGATCCGACTGGCCTACGGTTTCCTCGTCCTTGTCGTCGTAGCTCAGCGATGACAGGAAATGGCGCATGCAATTCAGGCGCGCGCGCTTTTTGTCGTCCGACTTGATGATGGTCCAGGGTGCGTCGGCGGTATCGGTGTAGAAGAACATCGCTTCCTTGGCCTCGGTGTAGTCATCCCATTTGTCGATCGACGCCTGGTCGATGGGCGACAGTTTCCACTGCTTCAGCGGATCGCTTTTGCGCGCCTCGAAGCGCCGGCGCTGTTCTTCCTGGGTCACCGAAAACCAGTATTTGAACAGCAGCACGCCGGAGCGCACCAGCATGCGTTCGATTTCGGGACACTGGCGCATGAATTCGAGATAAGCACCGGGATCGCAGAACCCCATGACGCGTTCGACACCTGCGCGGTTGTACCAGGAGCGGTCGAGCAGCACGATTTCGCCGGCCGAAGGCAGGTGCTTGACGTAGCGCTGGAAGTACCATTGGGTCTGTTCGGCGACCGTCGGTTTTTCGAGCGCCACAACCCTGGCGCCGCGCGGGTTGAGATGTTCCATGAAACGTTTGATCGCGCCACCCTTGCCGGCGGCATCCCTGCCTTCAAACAGGATGACGATTTTTTTGCCGGTCGCCTTAACCCATCTTTGCACCTTGAGCAGCTCGACCTGCAGTAGCGCTTTTTCCTTTTCGTATTCCGACTTTTTGATCTTGTCGGTATAGGGGTACATGCCGTTTTCGAAGCGGCGGATCACTTCCATGCGATCGACTTCATGCTGTGGCAGGCTGGTCTCCGCCAGTGTCTCGCTTTCGAATTGCGCAGTACCGCCGGCTTCCACGGCGGCGGCTGAATCGGAACTGGTTGTGTCGGTCATGTCGGCAAACGGTGATTGTAATTATCCGCATTATATCAATCACAATGCGGGTAAACCATGCGCGCTAATCGACAATTGATGCAGGTCAAACACAGCGGGCCGGTATCGGTCAAAGGCCGATTGGGTATAATGCGCGCATGAAGACCGAAGCCGCACAACTGACGGCCCGGCTCGCCGAGCTGCTGCTGGCTGCCGGGCACAGGGTTTGCACCGCCGAGTCCTGTACCGGTGGCCTGATCGCAAAAACCCTTACCGATCTGGCGGGCAGTTCCGACTGGTTCGAACGCGGTTTCGTTACCTATAGCAACGCGGCCAAAAACGAGATGCTGGCAGTGCCGGCCAGCGTCATCGAGGATTACGGCGCCGTCAGCGAACCCGTGGCGGCGGCGATGGCGAAAGGGGCGCTCAGCCACAGCCGCGCCGACTTTGCGCTCGCCGTCACCGGGATTGCGGGACCCGGCGGCGGCGGCGCGGAAAAACCGGTGGGTACGGTCTGGATTGCCGCTGCTTCGGCCCGACAACTGGTTGCCAGGCTGTATCGGTTTGACGGTGATCGTGCGGACGTACGCGATGCTAGCCTGATTGCCGCGCTCGAATTGTTGCTCGATACGATGGCGTCGGAATAGCCTGGATCAAGCGCGGCTATCGGTTGTATGCCGAAGCGCGAAGCGTGTGAAAACCGGTCCGATTATTTCAAACACGACGGTGGAGGCGATCACGATCGGCAGCATGATCTGGCGGTACTCGGGAAACCGGTTGGAGGCGACCAGCGCCATGCCGATGGCGACCCCGGCCTGCGGCAGTAGCGCGGCGCCCATCCAGTGTCGATTACCCGGCCCGGCCCGGCTCAGGGTGGCGCCGAGCCAGGCGCCGAAATATTTGCCGGCCGCGCGGCACAGGATGTAGACCACGCCGATACTGCCGATGAGCGCGAGCGCGCCGAATTCCAGCGAGGCGCCGGCAAGCACAAAAAATACCACCATGAAAAGCGATTCGATGCCTTCGATCGCGTGAAACGGGTAATCGTGATGGCGCGCCAGATTGGCGATTACGGCGCCCATTACGATGGCGGCGATCAGGTAGGAAACGTTCAGCCAGAGCGCCAGGCCGCCGCACAGGAAAACGATGCCGAGCGCTTCCGACAGCACCGGTTTCCCGGGCTTGATGCGCCCGCTCAGGTAGGCCGCGGGCAGCCCCACCACAACGCCCAGCAGTATCGCCCCGCCGAGTTCATATGCTATCAAAGTGGTGAAGCCGAGGTCGTTCACCGCGCCGTTTAGCGATGTCACGACGGCCATTCCGACCCCGAACAGTAACAGCGCCCAGACATCGTCGAGCACGACGATTAAGAGTAGTAATTCGCTGAAACGGTTTTTAACCCCCGATTCCTCGACCACGTCGAAGATCGCGGCCGGCGCCGTGGCGGCGGCAAAACATCCGAGCAACAGCGCGATTTCGATGGCAACTCCCATGACGACCATGCCCAGGCAAACCACGGCGGCCGGGATCACCGCGGCGCTGAAGGATATCGCAAACGACTTGATGCTGTGGTCGCGAAGCGAACTCGTGGTCAGCTTGCCGCCCAGCAGGAAACCGACCATCAGCAGGGTGATGTCCGCAATTAGCTCGAAGCGTTGCGTAAACAGCTCGGGGATCAGGTCGAGCAGGCTATCGCCGATGATGGCGCCGAATATCAGCAACAGCGTGGCGCGCGGCAGGAAGCTGCGCTGGGCGAAGGCAGAGAACATCAATCCGACCAGCAGAATGATGCCGATGGTCAGCAGGAATTGTGACGAGATGTCGGTCTCGGCCGGGCCCATGGCTGCTCAGTGGCCGACCTTGCTTATGCGGCACAGGTGGGTCTTAAGGTTGGCTTGCTGCGAAATCGGATCCAGGCGGATGCCGGTCAGGTGATTGACGCTCGAACTCGGGTGGTAGGGTTGTTGCTCATCCCAACCGATCGGAATGAAGATGCTGCTGGGTCGGATGCCGCGATGCAGCCAGGCGCGCGCGACAATGCTACCGTTGACGGTTTCGATAGCGACCTGGTCCCCGTCTTCGATGTCGAATGCGGCGGCCTTTTGCGGGTGTATCTGACAGTAGAGTTCGGGCCACATTTCCTGTGCCTGCCAGAAGTAGTGGGTCCAGGAGTGAAAGTGGGGAGCGGGCGGGCGGCCGGTGACGAGCTCGGTATCGAAGGCGGCATCGCGGGTAACGTGTTCGTTGACGATCTGTCCCGGGTAAACCAGCGTTTCGCGGCTGAAGAAACTGGAAGCCAGCGGCTGGTCGGCGTACTTGATATACGGCAGGCTGACCAGCTGTTCCGCCTCGGTATAGAATTCGGGTAACGCGGACAACCCCATGGTTTCGAATTTTCTGTCCTGTTCGGGCGTCCAGAATTCGAGCTTGCCGCTGAGGGTCGGATAGCCCAGGCCGGCAGCGGGATTACGGCGCATGACCGCCGTGACATACACCGGGTCGAGCTCGCCGTTTTGCGGCTCGAAGCAGGGCAGCCGCACAGTGCGGTTGGGCCGGCTGCAGAGACGCTCGGTAGTGGCCTCGGCCAGGTCCGGGGTTGCCCTCACCAGCACTTCGTCCCATAACTTGCGCGGATCCTTGTATTCGTCCTTGAGCACATCTTCGAAACCGAACTTTTTGCCGAGCTCGATCCAGAACCAGTGATCCGATTTGGCCTCGCCGGGCGGGTCGATCAGACGGTCGTTCCAGACGATGCGGCGGTCTTCTGCAAAGCGGGTGGTGCCGCCTTTTTCGATGCCGCTGGCCATCGGCAGCACATAGTCGGCGTAGCGCGAGGTGGCGTTTTTGAATAACTCGGTGTGAACTACCAGGTCGAGCGCCTGCACCGCGCGGCGCGCGCGGTTTTGATTCGGCCACTGCGCCAGCGGATTATTGCTGGTGATCAGCGCCTTGATCGGGTAGGGCCCCTCGTCGAGCATCGCCGTCATCCAGTCGGACGGATTTTTACCGATCGCGGCCCGGGTCCAGGGCCGGCGCTCTTTCGGTACGCGCGGCGCTTTCCAGTTCATCTCCGACGACACATTGAAATATCCGCCGCCAGGGCGCCCCCAGTTGCCGGTCATCGCCGCGACGAACATGAAGACGCGGTTGGTTTGCACCGAGTTGGTGTGCTGATTGATGCCGCGGCTCAGAAAAATCATGCAGCCGTCCGCGCCGGCGATCGTGGTCGCCAGCATTTTAATCTGCTCTGGCGCCAGATCGGTTACCCGCGCGGTCCAGTCGAGGTCGTAATCCTGATCGATGATGAAGTCGCGCCATTCGCGCCAGCCGACGATCCATTGCTCGCAGAAGGCCTGGTCGTGCAAGTCGTTGCTAAACAGGTAATGGATGATACCGAGGCCGAGCGCCATATCGGTGCCCGAGCGGATCGGCAGCCAGGCGTCGGCCTTGCTCGCGGTAACGGTCAGGCGCGGGTCGACGACGATCATCTGCGCGCCTTTTTGCAGGCGCCAGTCGTTAACCAGGCCGAAATTGACCGGCCGGGTTTCGGCCTGGTTGTCCCCGATGTAGACATAGGCCTCGGCGCTGCCGATGTCGTCTTGGGTATAAACGTTCGCCATCAGGCCGGTGCCCTGCGTCAGACCGAGGGCGAGACCCTTGCCCAGATCGCAATAAGGCTCGGTGGCGGCGACGTTGGCGGTGCCCCACAACGCGGCGAACATCGGAATCGCGCCGATGATATTGAGTACGCCGGTGCGCGAACCCGACTGAATCGCGAGCGCCTCGCTGCCGTACTGGCTGCGCACCGCTTCCAGTTTGAGCGCGATCTCGCTCAGTGCCTGGTCCCAGCTGATCGACTTGAATTTATCGCTGCCGCGTTTGCCGATACGTTTCAGCGGGGTAGTCAGCCGGTGCGGATTGTTGTACATCTGCAGCGTCATTTGTGATTTCGGGCAAATCCGACCCTGGAATACCGGATCCTCGTCGTTGCCGTAGATATTGACGACCTTGTCGCCGCGCAGGTGATATTTGATCGGACAGCCGTTGAAGCAGATATTGCAGCCGCCCGGCACGATACGTTCCGCTTGCTCCAGTAGCTCGGATTTCTCGGTTTGGCGATAGGAGCCGCGGGCGATATCCGATTTCAACGAAATTCGACTGAAGTGATCGGACAGCAACGCCGGCGTGCTGCGCACCGGCGACGCCGCGGTGCCGGCAGCGACGTCGCGCGGGCGGCGCAGATAAATCGTCGCCGGTTGCTGCAGGAAGTGATCGGTATCGAGTATTTCGCGTCGCTCCCGTTGCGCCTGGTCGAGCAGCGTGGCGCGTGCACCGTAGCTGATTGCGCGCGTCGGGCAGACAAAGGCGCAAGCCGGGCCGAGATCCTTAGCTCGGCGCTCGGCGCAGAGATCGCACTTCACCGCATGGTGTTGTTCGGCGTTATAGCCGATGGCGCCGTAGGGGCAGGACAGGGCGCATTCGCCGCAGCCGGTGCAACGGTTTTCATCGATCGAAACCACCCCGGTAACCGGGTCCTTGGAAATTGCCTTGGGATAGACCGGGCAGGCACGCAGGCAGGCAGGGCGCTCGCATTGCTGACAGGTGACGGTCAGAAAATCGAGGCGCGCCGGTGACGGTTCCCCGGCTTCCGGCTGCTGTTCGTCAAACCACATGACGCGGTTGCGATAGCTATTGGGCCCGAGCGCATTGGTTTGCTTGCAGGCGGCTTCGCAGCTTTTGCAGCCGGTGCAGCGCTCGAGATCGATCATCAATGCCAGCTGGGTTGTCGCGTCGGTCATGTTTCAACCGCCCCAGGCGGTGATATACCACCAATCGATGGCTTCGCCGCCGGCGGCATACCCGGCGAAGAACAGCATCACGATAACATGCGCCAGCAGGCCCAGGTAAAATCCAAGCGCGAGCAGCATGTGGAAACGTCGCGACCAGCCGAGTTCGACGCCGGCGCCGGCACGCGCGCCGACCAGGCGTGCCTCGCGCTCGGCCAACCACTGGTAGCGCAGGCTTAACTGCGGGTGGCGCAACCAGTGTTTCAGCGCCGGTGAAAAAAGCGCTTCGTCGGCGCCGGGATCGAGTTGTTGCAGCAAACCCGTTTTGGCTTCGATCAATTGCCGTAGCGCCGGCTTATCGAGCTGCGGCGGGGCGCTAAATCCGGTCGGCAAGCAGTTGCGCGCAAACAGCCGGCTGAAGCCTCGCGCGAAGATGACGCGTAACAGGGTGCCTTGCAGAATTAACAACAGCAATGCCAGCAAAATCAACCCGGGTGGGGTTAGCCAGTCGCCGCCGGCGACATGGACGAAGATCAGCGTGCAACCGAGCATCGACGCCAGCACGTGCGCAATAAACCAGGCCGGCGGGCTGGCGCTCAAGCCCGAGCGTTTCGTGACCAGGAACAGCAGCGGCGCGAGCAATAACAGGCTGCCTGCGGCGGCGCACAATTGCCCGCTGACGGAACCGGGCGCAGGCCATCCCGGTTGCAGCAGGATCGGCGCCGCTGCGGCGATCACTACCGCCAGCAGTAGCAGGATATGACGTTCGGATAGGTCAGGGCGATTGTTATTGTGCACGGGGTCGTCTGCTAATTTAGGTAAAGACTATCGCTGTCACCGGGATGGTTCAACCGGCAAGCGCGAAATCTTTTTCTAATTTAGAATAAACAGGCTCACGCTATGAGCCACTACACCCCGATAATGGGCCGCATATTACGATTCGGCCCGAGCGAGAATTTTGAAATAACTGCAAAGTTCTCTTTATGTTCTCGTTCGGCTATGTGATAATTCGTCAACTCAATGCATAGGTAGGTAGGATGGACGACAATAAACAGAAAGCGCTCGCAGCGGCCCTGGGGCAAATCGAGAAACAGTTTGGCAAGGGATCGGTCATGCGCCTCGGCGACGGCGGCGTCGATATGACCATGGGTGTGATATCGACCGGATCTCTGTCGCTGGATGTGGCGCTCGGAGTCGGCGGTTTACCGCGCGGGCGCGTCATCGAGGTCTATGGTCCGGAATCCTCGGGTAAAACCACGCTGGCTCTGCAGGTGGTCGCTGAATGCCAGAAAGCGGGCGGTGCGGCCGCCTTCGTCGATGCCGAGCATGCCCTCGACCCTAGTTACGCGGATAAACTGGGCGTCAACATCGATGACTTGCTGGTCTCGCAACCCGATACCGGCGAACAGGCGCTCGAGATTACCGACATGCTGGTGCGCTCCGGTGCGGTCGATGTGGTGGTGGTCGACTCGGTTGCGGCGCTGACCCCGAAAGCGGAAATCGAAGGCGATATGGGCGATTCGCACATGGGTCTGCAGGCGCGTCTGATGTCACAGGCGCTGCGCAAACTTACCGGTAATATCAAACGTTCGAATACGATGGTGATTTTCATCAACCAGATCCGGATGAAGATCGGGGTTATGTTTGGCAATCCGGAAACGACTACCGGGGGAAACGCTTTAAAGTTCTATGCCTCCGTGCGCCTCGACATTCGGCGCATCGGGGCAATCAAGCGCGGCGATGAAGTGATTGGCAATGAAACCCGTGTCAAGGTTGTAAAAAACAAGGTGGCGCCACCGTTCAAACAGTGTGAATTCGAGATTCTTTACGGCGAAGGTTCGTCGCGCGAAGGTGAACTGATCGATCTTGGCGTCAAGCATGGCATGATCGAAAAATCCGGCGCCTGGTACAGCTACAACGAGGAGCGCATCGGTCAGGGTAAGGACAATGTGCGCAAATTCCTCAAAGAACATACTGACATGGCCGAAGACATCGATCGCCGCTTGCGGGATGAATTGCTACCCAAGCCGAAGAATGCGGCCGACCCAATTGACAGTGAAGCAACAGGCTCCGACCCAAAAGTCGAATCCGAGCTGGTGGAAACTCCCTAGCCTACCTATCCCATTCCACCTCATGTTATTAACTGGCAGTGCCTCTGGAGCTTATCCCCTCCAGAGGCTTTTTTTCGAGGTTAAATGCAGAATGTGTCAAGTTCTCGAAAATAAAGAGTCATTCCCGCGCAAGCGGGAATCTTGCAACGAGTGCATTGCAATTATTCCAATATCGCGATACGTCGGACCGCCATTCGCGCGGGTATGACTTCATTGACTAATGGAGGAACAAAGTCAACAAGCCAATATACGCAAGAAGGCGATGGATTTGTTGGCGCGTCGTGAGCATTCCACCGAGGAGTTGCGGCGCAAATTGAAATCCCGTGAATTCGACAGCGACACCATCGACGCGGCGCTGCAGTCATTGCGGCAGGGTGGTTTGCTATCGGACGAGCGCTTCGCTGAATCCTACGTCAATCGTCGTTTCAATGCGGGTGTCGGTCCGCTTAAAATTCGGTTTGAGCTGCGGCAAAAAGGGGTTGCCGATTCAGTCACGGACGAGTTTCTCGAAGCCTATGCGGAGCGCTGGGATCAGTTAATGCGCTCACAGCGTAGTCGTAAGTACGGGGACGTAATTCCGGCGGATTATGGCGAGCGCATGAAACAGGCGCGTTTTTTGCAAAATAGGGGTTTTTCTCCCGAGTCAGTCATGCGATTATTTCGTTAACCCGCATATCTCAGCTTCATTCTTGTTAATTTCGGACGCGGTTATTGCGATATGCGGATCGGTACGCCCGTGAGTTTGCGGGCGTTATTTGTATCTGTTTTTGATCAATATAATGACGACAAGCGCCGAATTAAGGGAAAAGTTTCTCAAGTATTTTGAATCGCATGGTCACACCATCGTGCCGTCGAGCCCCCTGGTGCCCGGCAACGATCCAAGCTTGTTGTTCACCAATGCAGGTATGGTGCAGTTCAAGGATGTGTTTCTGGGCAACGATAAGCGCAGCTATGCGCGGGCGACCACGTCACAACGCTGCGTGCGCGCCGGGGGCAAACATAACGATCTTGAAAATGTGGGGTATACCGCGCGCCATCATACCTTTTTCGAAATGCTCGGTAATTTCAGCTTTGGCGAATATTTTAAAAAGGATGCCATTCACTATGCCTGGGATTTTCTCACCAACGTCATCGGTCTGCCGGCCGATAAGTTGTGGGTTACCGTTTATGCGGATGACGACGAAGCCGCCGATATCTGGCTTAAGGATATTAAAGTCGACCCCAGTCGCTTCACCCGCATCGGCACCTCGGATAATTTCTGGTCGATGGGCGATACCGGTCCCTGCGGCCCCTGCAGCGAGATTTTTTATGACCATGGCCCCGAAATAGCCGGTGGACCCCCGGGGACCCCGGAGGAAGACGGCGATCGCTACATCGAAATCTGGAACCTGGTATTCATGCAATACAATCGCGATGCGGCGGGCAATATGCTACCTCTGCCCAAGCCCTCGGTTGATACCGGCATGGGCCTGGAGCGGCTCGCCGCTATATTGCAGCAGGTGCATAACAACTATGACATCGATTTGTTTCAGGTTCTGATTGCGGCGGTCGCTAAACTGACCGGCACCACTGACCTGCAAGATAAATCGCTGCGCGTCATCGCCGATCATATTCGATCTTGTGCTTTTTTGATTGTCGATGGCGTTCTGCCTTCCAACGAGGGTCGCGGTTATGTGCTGCGCCGCATTATTCGCCGGGCGGCTCGGCATGGTCATCAACTCGGATGCAAGCAACCGTTTTTCTATAAGCTGGTTGCCGCGCTCGATCAGGAAATGGGTGACGCCTATCCCGAGTTGCACCAGCATCGAGGACATGTCGAGCGCGTGTTGCTGAAGGAAGAACAGCGTTTTGCCGAAACCCTGGAGCAGGGTATGCGAATCCTCGAGGATGCCATTGCCGCGATGCAGGGCGATACCATCGATGGCAAGACCGTATTCAGGTTATACGATACCTTCGGTTTTCCGCTGGACCTGACCGCCGACGTCGCGCGTGAAAAGCAGCTGTCCATAGATCAGGCGGGTTTCGATGCAGAAATGGAGGCGCAAAGATCGCGTGCCCGCGCCTCGAGTCAGTTCGGCGCGGTTAGCGACGATTTAAAACTCGAGAACTACCCCGCCAGCGAATTTCTTGGTTACCAGCAGTCTGCGGCCGAGGCAAAAGTGATCGCAATCCTGCAAAACGATGCCGTTATCGATCAACTCGAAAACGGCGACCAGGCGATCGTTATTCTCGACCGTACGCCATTTTATGCCGAGTCCGGCGGTCAGGTCGGTGACACCGGCAGCTTGTCTATCGGCGATGAGACCTTGTTTAAAGTGAGCGATACCCAAAAACAGAATGATGTTTTTCTACATATCGGCGCCTTGAGCAGTGGTGAGTTAAGTACCGGTGATCGGGTCAATGCCGGCATCGATGAAGATTATCGGCGAGCCGTCATGCTTAATCATTCGGCAACTCATTTAATGCATTCCGCCCTGCGCCAGGTACTCGGCGAGCATGTACAGCAAAAAGGTTCGCTGGTGGACGCCGAAAAACTGCGTTTCGATTTTTCGCACTATCAGCCGGTCGAGCCGGAACAGATTGTCGAAATCGAGACCCTGGTTAACGACCAAATCCGCGGTAATTTGAAAACCCGGGCCGAACTGATGGATATGGCCGCCGCTAAAGAATCGGGCGCCGTTGCCTTGTTTGGCGAAAAATACGGCGATGTCGTGCGCGTGCTCAAGATCGGCTCCGACTCGATCGAACTCTGCGGCGGTACCCACGTGCCGCGGGCCGGTGATATCGGACTATTTAAAATTTTATTCGAAACCGGTATCGCCTCGGGTATACGCCGAATCGAGGCGGTGACCGGTGAGGCTGCCGTCAAACGTTTCATCGAAAGCGAAAGCCGTCTCGAAACCGCCGCGCGCAAACTCAAGGCCGGTCGTGACGATCTGCTGCCGCGAATCGAACAATTGCAGGCTAGCAACCGCGCGCTAGAAAAACAAATCGAAGCATTAAAATCCAGACTGGTATCGCAGACCGGTGGCGATCTCGCCTCTCAGGCAAAAGAGGTAAATGGTATCAAGGTGTTGGCAGCCAGTCTCGATGGCGCCAACGTTAAGACCTTGCGCGAGACCGTCGATCAATTGAAAAACAAACTCGGCGCCGCGGTCGTGGTGTTGGCCAGTAGCGAGGACGGCAAGGTGTCGATTATTGCCGGGGTGACTAAGGCGGAATCGGAGCGTATCCGCGCCGGCGATATCGCCAATCTGGTGGCCGAGCAATGCGGTGGACGCGGTGGCGGGCGACCCGACATGGCGCAGGCCGGAGGTAATCAACCGGAAAATCTCGGCGCCGCGCTGAATTCGGTACTGCCCTGGGTAAAGGACCAGCTCTGACCCATAATGTCATCCCCGCTTACGCGCACTGCTGTCCGGAATAAATCATAATGCCAACTGTGCTTGATGTATTTGGAAATCGGATTTCCATTTTCGTCGTCGTTTAAGTACTTCGAATTCGAGTCTGGGTCGCTGGAATAGAGTCGATTT
>Ga0209150_1000040_pt1 | contig 62680 bp, 68 predicted proteins | sample WorMetTyACAVOLI3_FD_187424 | JGI IMG/M metagenome (GOLD analysis project Ga0209150, IMG submission 187424) | Marine gutless worms symbiont microbial communities from Max Planck institute for Marine Microbiology, Germany - Olavius algarvensis... ... | reverse complement strand
GTCCATTTCCTGAAGAAAGCGCTCGCGTCGAGTCGTCTTTTTCTTATTGGCATATTCAAGATCGGAAAAGCTCGGTTGTTTCATCATTCAATCTCTGAAAACTTGTTCGACGTATTTTATCCCGCTAATATGACTTTTGCAGAGATTCCCTAGATATAATAAGTCCTGTACCGACTACAGAGTCAATCAAAGAATGAAGATCAGCTTGACCTTGCAGACGCTACCGGTTTTATCATTAAGACAAGCCGTCAAAGCGGAGCACTATCGATGCGTACGACCGGAATTTTGGTAATTTCCTGGTGGCTGCTGCCCGCCTTCGCCGCCACTCGATGGCAGCGCCCATGCCTGGCATCAGAGCGGTTCAAACCCTGAACCCGGTCTCTGCTATGATATGGCATCGCATGCACTAACAGGAACCGCCATGGCGCTAGGTAATTTTTTCAAATCTATGTTCGGCGGAGCCGGAGGAGACGAGCAACCGCAGCCGACTCCCCCGGAGGAATACGCGGGTTATGCGATCGAAGCCGCCCCGATCAACGAGGATGGCAAGTATCGCACCGCCGGCTTCATCAGCGGCGAAATCGACGGCGAACCCAAGCGGGTTCAATTTATCCGGGCCGATCAAAATAGCGATTTACAGGCGGCGATCGAGCATTCGATGCTCAAGGCGCGACAGATCATCGATGAACAGGGTCCCGACCTGCTCAATAAACCCCACCTCTAACAACGGTGATGCATGCGGGCTAGCGTCAAACCGTTTCCCTGGCCATTTCCTGTTTCAATAACTCGATGCGGCGCGGCGCATCGGCAGCATTGGGTTTGATTTCGAGCAGACGTTCGAAGGCCCTTATTGCGCGTTGAAAATCACGCCGCGACCCGAGAATCATGCCCAAGCCCCAGATTGCTCCAAAATGCCTGGGCTCAAGCCTCAGGGTTTGTTCGATATCCGCCAGCGAGCCCTCGAAGTCGCGCCGATAAAAGCGTACCGTAGCACGCCGGTTCCAGCCCTCGGAGAATCCGGGCAAGGTCGTAATCACCTCCGAGTAAATGACTTCCGCGGCGGCCAGTTCGCCGCCCCTGACCAGCACGGCGGCCTGCTGCATCAATTCGTCGACTTCGGCCGCGCCACTATCGAACCAGAGGTCCCAGATCGCCGCCTCGGCTTCCTGTAAGACTTTTTGATCCCGACTGCTTTGCAGCGCCTCGAACAAGGGCACCAGGCGTTGGTCGGTTTGATCACTGCTGCCGAGCGTGGGAAAACACAGCGCCAACGCCAGCATAGTCAGGATGTTTATCGGCTTCATGGGCATCACTCCCGGCAGCTGTAATCGATCAATGCTAACAGTGTTTATGCCGGCGGACTATTAACCCGGCGACAATATATGTCGTATTCAGGGGCTCAAGAAAGCGTCAGATCAAGGCGCGACTCGCCGGCCGGTAAAAAACCGCACATCGGTCCCGGTCATAGCGCGCCGATCGCTGCCGCCTTGCGCGATGGCGCTGGTATCGAACCGTCGAACATAATATCCATGCGCGCAAAATAACACTAGAATAACAACGTCGTCCCTGATCTAAAGAGTTTCGCATGCTGCCACCGGATTTAAGCGCGAACCAGGCCCGGGTCATCGGCTGTCTGATGGAAAAATCCGTCACCACGCCGGACCAGTATCCGCTTAGCCTGAACTCGCTAACCAACGCCTGTAACCAGAAATCCTCGCGCAACCCGGTGATGTCGCTGGCGCCGGGAGCGGTGCAGCATACGGTACGCGAACTGGAGGACCGGCATTTACTGCGGGTGGAGGATAATTTCAAACGCGGGACGGAAAAGTATTCACAACGTTTCTGTAATACATCCTTCAGCGAGTTGCAGTTCGATGCCCCCCAATTCGCCATTGTATGCCTGCTGCTGCTGCGCGGCCCGCAGACGCCGGGTGAGTTGCGCGCGCGCAGCGGGAGATTGCATGAATTCGCCGACAACCAAGCGGTGGTCGAGTCACTCGATGCATTGAACACACTTCAGGCCGATCCGCTGGTGGTGAAACTGCCGCGCACGCCGGGGCGCAAGGATTCGGAATATATGCACCTGTTCAGCGGACCGGTGGACATGACCGTGCAGGCCAAACCGGTTCAGGTAAGCAAAACCGCCGATTCTCCCGCACTTTCCAGCATCGCCGAGCTCGAACAACGCCTCGGCGATCTCGAGGCTGAAGTAGCGGAATTGAAACGCTTGCTCGACTAGCGCCTATTCCTTGGCCACGAACTGCAACGATTGAAATGCGGTGCGCCGGGCCTGGCGGCGCTTCAGCGGCGACTCGAAGAAACGGGTCAGGGCCGCCACTAGAAGTTCGGCATCGGACTGCTCGAGCCCGTGGATTTCACGGCGTACCGCCAGCGCCGTTTTCAGTAAATGCACCGCAACGATATGCTCACCCTGGCCGTGATCCAGCACTTGTTTCAGTATTTTTTCCATTTTGCTGCCGACATCGTCGGGGCGCCATTGATCGAGCGCAAGATCAGGGGTGGTAAAGGCGGCATTGCGACCGTTAAAGCAGGCCATCTGCAACAAGCCCTGCGGCCATAATTCAGGGAAGCGCAAACATTGCTGACGCACCGCGGCGGCAAAGGTCAGGCCATGCGTAAAATCGAGCCAACCGACATTGCCGGACACCGAAACATGAATCTTGTCCTGTTGCGAAATATCGAAAGCAAGCAGGTTATTCGCGTTCGCCAGCAGTAACGCATGATAAATCTGTTGCGGCGGACAGCCGCTGCAGTCGATCGTCGCCTCGAGCGACTTGTTTATGCCCTGCCGTCGCCATAATCCGGGAACCGGGTTTTGGTTTTTATGCCGGCCCCATTTTTTCAGCTGGCCGCGATAGCCGCGAAACTCGGGAATTTTGTCTTCGCGCGAGGCGTAAACCATCTCGCGCAGCAGCGCCAGCAACAGGGGTTCCATAACCCCATTACCCAGACGTTCGATCAGCGCGCCGGCCTTGCTTACGTAAATCAGCGAGTGCCCGAAATCATTGTAGTGCTGCAGGGCGGCGCGCGTCAGCGCCTGCTCGAAATCCGCAAACTTCAACCCGTCGCGAATGCCGCCGCGAATAGCCGCTACCGCCGCGTTTTCGTTTTCCGCTTCGATGTCTGCCACCAACCGATCCGCGTCGAAAGCCGTTACCTCGTCGCTGTATTCGTACTCGGGTTCGCGCAACACGTCAAAAGCTATATGCGCGACACTTTCGACCAGACACACCAGCTGTATTTCGGCGTCATCCGGGTGTTCGTCGTAGAGTTGCAGCCAATCCGCCATGCCGGCATAGGCATGCGTCCAGCCAAATTCCATTTTCTGCCAGGACCAGTCGATGGCCAGGCGCAACGCGTCCAGCGGATCGGCGCCGAGACGCCCGAGGCGTGCAATCTCGCGCGCGACGCGATCGTAACTGTAATCATCGAAGGCGTCGCGCAGGCTGCCGGTAATCGACAAGTATCTTGACTCATAGGGTGCTTCGGTTATATCGATCCAGATTTCGTCGGCTCGAATTTCGAGCGCATAGGTACGCAGCCGATCCCCGCCATACAGGTTTTCGCCGGTCTCTAGATTAAACTTCCAGTTATGCCAGTTGCAGGTCAGAATGCATTCCGGCGACAGGCTGCCCTCCGAAAGCGGGTAACCCTCATGCGGGCAGCGATTATCGCAAGCCCTCGGGCCTGCGGCGGTCTTGAACACGGCGATTTGTCTACCGGCGACACGCTTCATCGTCACCGCTCGCGATTCGAGTTCCGCCAGCGGCATCAATAACTGCCAGTCTCGCTCATCGCCGCCAGTTTTGCTTTGTGACTTTGCCATTGCATGCACCCGATTAAAAATTGACAACAGTATAGAAGTTAAAGTTAACTTGAAGTCAAGCAGCAGTAAATCCAGGACAAAATATGACCGCTCCCAGCAGTTTGCTTAGCATCGGTGAAACCGCAACGCGCAGCGGCGTTGCCACCTCCACCCTGCGTTTTTATGAAAGCTGCGGTTTGATAAGTTCACTGCGAGCCGCCGGCAATCATCGGCGTTATCACCGGTCCACGCTGCGCCGTATAGCCATCATCCGCATCGCGCAAATGCTGGGGCTGAGTTTGCATGAAATCGGCGACGCCTTCGCGCGCCTGCCGAAAAATCGCACGCCGACCAAAAAGGACTGGAGCCGACTTGCGGCAAGCTGGGGCAAACAATTGGATCGGCGCATCGCCGAACTGCAGAATTTACGCACCAGACTCAATGGCTGTATCGGCTGCGGCTGCCTGTCGATGAAAAATTGCAGTCTTTACAATACGGATGACGAGGCTGCGGGCCTCGGTCCCGGTCCGCGCTATCTGCTGGGCGACAGCCCGCCTCACCGCAAGGATTAAGCAACTCGACCGCTGGCGAGAAAGCGGAGGGGAATTTCAGGTCTTGCATCCGCCCTCGGGCGCGCGTTCGCTGGATTACCCCGCATAGTCGCAAACCGAGATGCTAGTGACAGAAACCGTAAACCTCGATCAGCGATAGTGAAATTCAATAATGGATTTCCTGTGCTATGCTTTTTTAGTGATATCCCCAATTCACGCGAGGAATTCCGATGAGTGAAGCGAATCCATATACCGCACCCGAGGCGGCGCTGGATAGCGGGCAGAAAATACTTTATCAGCCCAAGGTATTTTCCTTCAATGGACGCATCGGCCGACTGCGTTACCTGGCTTACGGAATCGGTATCAACCTGGCCTTGATGATGGTAATGGGTCCGCTGCTGGGCGCATCCGCGGTGATGGGCGGCGATCCTACCACGTCGGTTCTCGGGATTGCCGCGATCGGGATTTTCTACCTGGTGACCATCGTCGTGTCGGTGATGTTCGCCAAGCGCCGGTTAAACGATCTAAACCGCAGCGGCTGGTGGTTTTTACTGTTCATTATCCCGCTGGCGAATCTGTTACTCGCCATTTACCTGGTGTTTTTCCCGGGCACCGCCGGGGATAACAACTACGGTCACGCGCCGGTGGCAAACTCACTCGGCGTCAAAATCCTGGCCTGGATGCTGCCGCTGGTTTTCATCCTCGGCATCCTCGCCGCCATCGCAATACCCCAATACCAGGACTACCAGTCGCGCGCGCAGGCGACGCAAACCCAGTAACCGTCGCCGCCGTGACGGCCCAGACTCAGGCAAAAGCGGGCATTACTTCGGTACAAAACAACTCGAGCGAGCGCTTCTGTTGCTGTTGCCCGAGGCCCATGCTGGCGTAGTAAATAAACTCGTCTACGCCGAGCGCCTGGTACGACTTCAGTTTGGCAATAACCGTTTCGGGGAAACCGAACATCAGGTTTTCCTCTAGCATTGCGGCATTGTACTGTTCGCGCTCGGTCAATTCGTCCAGCGGAATTTGTTTCGGGAAACCATTGTCGACATCGCCCAGATTACGGAACAGATTTTCGAACTGACCCAGGACGGTCTGAATCGACCGGATCGCGGCATCGCGACCGGCGGCATCGTCATACAGGGCGGTATGACGCATCAAGGCAAAACTGGGGCGATTCGAGTCGGGATTGGCGGCGACGGCATCATCCAGCAGGGTTTTGTACAATTCGGCCTCGGCGAAGGGCCGCGTCAACGGCCACGACATGACGTTGCAATTGTTTTTTATCGCATAATCAAAGGTAATCGGGGAACGCGCCGCAACCCAGATCGGCGGATGCGGCTGCTGCAGCGGTTTCGGCACCGAAGTCGAGGTAGGAAAAGACCAGAATTCCCCTTTGTGTTCGTAGTCGCCGGCCCATAGCGCCTTCAGCGCCGGCAGCATTTCGTGCATGTATTTGTAGGCGTCGGATTGCTTGAGCCCGGGATGCATGCGATCGAATTCACGCTGGTAAGCGCCCGAACCGATGCCGAACTCGAGGCGGCCACCGCTGATTAAATCGGTCATCGCAGCTTCGCTCGCGAGATTGATCGGATGCCAGTAAGCCGCGACCGCGACCGCAGTGCCGAGGCGAATATTATCGGTGTGACTGGCCCACCAGGTAAGAATCTGAAAGGGATTCGGCGCGATCGTCATTTCCAGCGCATGGTGCTCCGCGGCCCAGGCAATTCTGAAACCGGCCTGATCGGCCATCTGCACCATTTCCAGCGTGTGCCGGGCGACATCCCTCATATCGCTGCTGTTGTCCAAGCGTTCGAGATTGATTGCTAACTGAAATTTCATTTTGTTTACCTGCTACACAGCTGCGCCTCGGCGGACAGCGGACTCATACAACGCTCGAGGTCTACTCCATGGGTTGCTTTTCGAAACTGCCGCCGTCGACAGTGGAATCGCCCCCCGTAATAAATCGATGAGCCACGCCCGGTCGGCTTGAACCCGCCTCGAATTCAAGAATACAGGACCACCTGCGAGTGGCAGAAATCACCGAAGCCTAATATGCCAGATAGCATAGGTATCTGAAAAGCGAAAGTTTCTGTATTATATATTCGATTTTTTCGAATTAATAATCTTTCATGAATCTCGTGACCCTGCAAACTTTCCTGTCAATACTGGAAACCGGTAGCCTGGCGCGGGCTGCAAAACGCCTGCACGTGAGTCAGTCGACAGTTACCGCCCGGTTGCAAAAACTGGAGGAGGAAATTGGTCAATCGCTGTTTCACCGCCACAAATCCGGCGTCTTGCTTACTGCGTCCGGACTAAAATTCAGACGCTACGCCGAAGCGATGACTGATTTGTGGCAGCAGGCGCGTCAGGAAACCTCGATGCCCGAGGGTATCGATGCGGTTTGCAATCTGGGTAGCGAATTCGATCTGTGGCCGATATTGGGTCGGCACTTGCTGGCCAGGATTCACCGGGAATACCCGCTAACGGCGCTCTCCGCCTGGCCCGGTAAACATAATGAACTGGAGCAGTGGCTCGCTACCGGTTTGATCGACGCCGCCCTCACGTTTCAACCGATCAGTCAGGATCATTTGAGCAGTCATGAATTGGGCGGTGAAACCCTGGTGCTGGTTTCAACCCGTGCGGGCAGCCCGGCGCGTTCCGATCCCGGTTACATCTATGTCGACGCGGGACAGGATTTCGGTCGCCGACACGCCGCTGCCTACACCGATGCGGGTATCGCGAAAGTCAGCTTCGGCTGCTCGGTTTGGGCCCTGGAATTTTTGCTGGATCGCGGCGGCTCGGCCTATTTGCCGAAATCGATAGCGGCACCCGGTCTGGCGGCCGGTAAGTTACACCTGATCGCCGACACGCCGGTCTTTACCCGCCATACCTATTTGATTTGCAACGACAGGGTGGCGCAAGCCTGGCCCTGGTTGACGCGACTCGGCGACTGGTTCGATCAGGCCAGGGGAATTACGGCCAGTCAGGCTAGTCGGAAAGCGATTCGAGGAACTCCGCGATCGCGGTAATGAAAAAAGATGAATTTTCTACCAGTCCCATGTGCCGCAACGACGGCACCACGATTACCTGCGATCCGTCAATTTCCGCGGCGATGTGCTGGCTCATGGCCGGTGTACTGCCGCTGTCGTTTTCACAGGTGACGATTAGGGTCGGATGGGTAATCGGCGGCCGCGGCCGAATCAATTCGATCACGCCGGATGCCAGCACTTGCCGACATTGGGCATAAACTTCCGGGTCATTGGCCAACACCCAGCTGCGAACCTGGGCAATATAGTCGGGATTGGCGCTTATGAACTCGGCCGTAAACCAGCGCTCGATGGTCGCGTCGAGGGTTGCACCCGGCCCGCCGGCGGCGGCATCAAACACGCTTTTTTCGAGCCGTTCCTGCGCCACCGGATCACGTTCATGCGGAGAATTAAGTATCGCCATAGCCCGCAGGCGTTCACCATGGTCGATCGCAAAACGCCGATTGATCATGCCACCCAGCGAAAACCCGACAATCGAACAGCGCTCGATGACAAGCTCGTCCAGCAGACCGCACAACTGTTCGGAAAACAATGTCAGCGACGGCTTCCCGGGGGGCGGCGCGCTTTCCCCATGCCCATACAGGTCGTAGTTCAAAACCCGGTAGCGATGCGCAAATCGCGCCGCATAACTGTCCCAAAGCTGTCGATTCAAACCCAGCCCGTGGACCAGCACGAGCACCGGCGCATCGCTTGGCCCGCTGATCCGGTATGCACTTCCGTTACGGCTGTATTCAGGCATTTATAAAAAGGGGCTGGCTGAAGGAATCCGGATAATTTAACCCGGATAGGGCGAAATAGAGAACAAATATTGATCCTGCCGTACTTTTCAAACAGTCGACCGCGATGCCGCGGGCCGAGCCGCTAGGCTTGCTGCTACGCATCAGGGCAACAATTGCAGGCAATGGTCGCGCGTGTCGCCAATCATCGCGGCGGGCGCACCTCCCTTAGCGAGTACCCGTACGCCGAAATAGGCGCTGACAATGAAAGCCGCCAGCGAGGCCGCCCGGTCCTCGTCGGCAACTTGCGCGCGCAGCGCTTCCATGATCGCCAGCTTCAAGCGGCGGATTGTGGTTTTAACCTCGTTTTTGACCGGGCGATTGATTGCCGCCATTTCCAGGCTCGCGTTGCATAGCAAACAACCGCCGGCAAAAATACCTCGTTTGGTCGACTCTATTACACTATCGAATAGACGCGCGATCTTCTGTCTGGGGCTGCCGTCACCGTCGAGCATATCGATTCCTGCCTGAATTCGGGTTCGATCGTAGTGCTTGAGCGCCGCGAGGTAGAGTGCATGCTTATCGCCAAAGGCACCGTAAAGACTCCCCTTGAGCAGCCCCGATGCGGCCACGAGGTCCTGCATCGAAGTCGCCTCGTAACCTTTTTCCCAAAACACCTTCATCAAACTTTCGATTACCTCGGTCTCGTCGAACTGTCTGGGTCGCGCCATCTTTATATTCCTATAAATTAATTTGAACTTATTATTGACCAATTGGTCAATAATATTATCTGAAACATGCCTGCTTCGCAGCCTCAATTTTCAACTAGTTTATGACCATTTGGTCAACTATTCAACAACAAGGGTCAATGTTATGTCAAAACGTTACGATATCGTCATTCTCGGGGCCGGCAACGCCGGCTTCGGAGTTTCCCAGGTGGCCCACGCCGCCGGTAAATCAATCGCCTTCGTCGAGTCCGACGAATTCGGCGGCACTTGCCCGAACCGCGGCTGTACCCCGAAAAAAGTACTGGTAGCCGCGGCCAATGCGCTGCACGAAATCGAACTCGCCGCCGAACACGGGATCGAGGTCGGTCCCGCCAAACTCGACTGGGCGAAACTTATCGGTCGCAAAAACGATATGATCGACTTTATCCCGGGCGCAATGGAAGAGACCGCGCGCAGCCGCGGTCAGGTATTCCGGGGCAAAGCCCGATTCGTCGCTGCCGATGCCATCGAGGTCAACGACGAGCGCATCGAAGCCGATAATTTCGTTATCGCCACCGGATCGATTACCCGCCCATTGGCAATACCCGGTGCCGAGCATCTGATTACTTCGGATGACGTCTTGACCGAGCGCACATTGCCCGACCAGGTCGTGTTTATCGGCGGCGGGGTCATCGCGATGGAATTCAGTCATGTCTACGCCCGCGCCGGCGCCCGCGTCACAATCCTCGAAATGGCGCCGCAGGCACTACCGCGCCACGATACCGACGCGGTCGCGGCGATCCGCGCCGAGAGCGAGCGCCTTGGCATCACGATCAAAACCGGAGTAGGGGTCGAAGCAGTCGAAAAAACCGGCGATCGTTTCCAGGTGCATTATCTGGATGGCGACGAACGACAATTCGTCACGGCCGACCGAGTCGTCAATGGCAGCGGCAGAATCGCCAATGTGGCCGATCTCGATCTAGCGGCCGCAAATGTAAAGCATGACGGCATTCGTATCGAAGTCGATTCGACCCTGCGTTCGGTTTCCAACCCCGCAGTCTGGGTTGCGGGCGATGCGCTGGTGCATTCGGCGCAACTATCGCCCCTGGCGACCTATGAAGGACGCATCGTCGGACAAAATATCGTTGCCGGCGCGTCGCTGGAACCCGACTACTCCATCGTACCGAGCGCGGTCTACACGGTACCGGCATTAAGCAGCGTCGGTCTGAACGAGGCCGAGGCTGAGCGGGCCGGAATCGATGTCGAAGTGTTAACTTCCGACATGTCAGGCTGGTTCTCGGCACGCTTTTATGCCGAAACGGTTGCCTGGGCCAAAATCCTGGTCGAAAAGAGCAGTCGAAAAATTGTCGGCGCACACCTGGTGGGACACCACGGCGAGGAACTGGTGCATTTGTTCGCGCTGGCGATGCGCCACGGCATCAGCGCCGATCAACTGGGCGATGAAATGTACGCCTTTCCGACCTTCGCGGCCGATATCAAAAGCATGCTGTAGTTGAGGATTGTGGGTAGCTGGACAACCCGGTCGGCTCGACCGGGTTGTTTTGGCATGAATACCCAGACGGATTGACGAGAGCCGAAAAATCGTTTCAGGCGGTCTGACGGCGCCAAGCTGGTGACGGGCCTGCTGATCGACCGCTACAGCGCAATTCGCATGGTACCGCTGGTGGCGCTGCCGATGGGCGTCGGATTAGTCGTCCTGGCCTATTCCACCAGCCTGGTCGGAGCGGCTGTCTTCCTGGTGTTGACCGGCATCACGGCCGGTTCCCAATCGACCGCCACCGCGCCCTTTTGGGCGGAGATGTACGGCAGCCGGCATCTCGGCGCGATCAAATCGCTGGGCGCCGCTGCGATGGTTTTCTGCACCGCCTTATCCCCATTCGTCATAGGTTGGCAAATCGATATCGGCACCGGCATGAACAGCCTGGCCATCGGCGCGGCGATATATATTCCTGACCTCGGCGCTCGCTTACTATGCTTATCGCAGCCGAGTTTAAAATCGTGAACCTAGGGAAATTTCAATCGCGGCAGGATGAACGGGGGACTTGGGAATCACCCTAGTAGCCGTTCAATAGCCTTTTAACTGCCTTTTCAGCGCGGAGTCGTTACCCCGCGCGGGGTACAGCCGCCCGGGTTGCGGGCTAGCCGTAGATTTCTGCGGCCTTAACAAGGCCATTCCCTGTGGGCATGCCTATCGACGCCGATTTCAACAAAATCGACCTTATTGTCGTTAAATTCGGTAGGCAATTTTTTGCATGTTTGACACCAGCCGGCCGGATTTAATCGACGCAAAATACCTGGCCCGTCAGGCAGCCTTCGACCGCCTTGCTGTAAGCCAGCCCGACCGCCTCGTTCGACACGTGGGCGTGACCGCGGAAAAAGCCGTCGTATTTTTCGCGTGAAACTTCGAGCACTTCCGGGCTGACGCAATTGATGCGAATACCGCGTGGCATATCGACCGCGGCGCCGAGCACGAATCCATCGAGTGCGCCATTGGCCGCGGCCCCGCATGAACCCCCGGGGATTGGATCCCGATTCAATACCCCACTAGTCAGCGTAAACGAACCGCCGTCATTGATAGCGTCGAAACCTTCCAACACGAGGTTCACCTGCGGCAAAACCTTGTGCAGGATGCCTTGCATGAATTGCTCGCTGGTCATCGCGTCGACGGCGCCAAAATGGCCATGCCCGATAGCGCTGACTACGGCGTCGACCTTTCCCAGCTGGCGGTACATCGCGCGAATACTGTCGACGTCCTCGACATCAACCTGCAAATCGCCGCTGCTGTGACCAACTTTGATGACTTCATGCCGTGGCGACAGGGCGTCAACCGCAGTTTTGCCGACGGCACCATTGGCACCGATAACGATAATTTTCACAGGCGACCTCCCCGGGTGGTAAGCACCCCATATTAACCCTTCCCGCAGTAACGCGCGATTCTATTTTTTAATGTTTCGGCGAGGACCGGCAGCAGTGGCGTTTCCCGGGCCGCGAATACATGCGCATCGATGCGATTAACCGCAATCAACTCGGCTCCGGTTCCGCTCAGGAAACATTCCTCGGCGGCAGGTAAAACGTTTAAGCCTCACGCCGCAAGGCGCAAAGCTCAAGTATGAACTGACCGAGGTTCAACGTCGCGCTTTGACGGAATTTTCAAACAGCTGGGGCCCGTGGCGGAAAAGCATTGGCGCCGGGTGATGACCCTGCTTAGCGAACAAATCGAATTCTGAGGGCTAGCGCTCCTGCTTCAAGCGCGGCTACCACCGTCGAGCACCAGCGGATAGCCGGTTATGCAACGTGCTGATTCGCTGCCGGCATAAAGCACCATCGCGGCTACTTCTGCAGCACTGCAGACCTGGTTTAACGGCACCCCCGCGGCGGATTCCCTGAGTCCGATTTCGGCTTCGAGGCCGCGCTCACGGAATTCTCCGCGTAACATCGGGGTATCGACATCGCCCGGGCATATCGGCACGATGCGGATGCCTTCGCGCGCGTAGTCGAGCGCCATGGCACGCGTCATCTGCAAGACGGCGCCCTTGCTAGCACAGTAAGCAGTCAGGTGACGACTGCCGCTCAAGGCCGCATCGGAGGCGATATTGATAATCGTTCCCTTGCTGCTGCGCAAATGCGGCAGTGCAGCCCGGCATAGATAAAACATGCCGTTGACGTTGACGTTCATCGTCTCCAGCCATTGCTCGTCGGTAGTTTCTTCGACGGTTGCATGATAAATAATGCCGGCGCTGTTAACCAGAATATCGAGTCCGCCGAGTATACCCGCAGCCTCGGTAATAATCATGTCGCATTGTTTGCGTTTTCGGATATCGCCCGCGACAAATGCAATGTCGCCCCCTGCGCCCTTGCAGCGCTGCATGATTTCCTGCGCGCGCGGCCGGTCGCGGCCGGTGATCACCACCTTCGCTCCGGCTTCGACAAAGGCCTGCGCACTAGCCTCGCCAATACCGGAAGTTCCGCCGGTTATCAACACACGATACTGGCTGAAATCAAACCGGAGAGATGCCTTTTTCATTGGTATAGTGTTAACAGGCCCTGGCGCGTGCGCCCGTGATGGCTTTTAACTCGAGGAACTCCTCGAGCCCCCACTTACCCTTTTCGCGACCGTTCCCCGACTGCTTGTAACCACCAAACGGCGTATCGGTGGTGCCACCGATGTAATTAATCGCAACCTGTCCGGCACGCAAGCGCCGGGCAACCAGCTTGGCGCGCTCCATTTCGGTTGAACAGACATAGGCGGCGAGACCAAAGTCGGTATCGTTGGCGATTGCCACCGCCTCGTCTTCGCTATCGTAACCGATAATCACCAGCACCGGCCCGAAAATCTCCTGGCGCGCGATTGTCATCCGGTTATCGACATGCGCGAATACCGTCGGTTTGACATAATAGCCGGTCGGCAAATGATCCGGGCGACCGCAGCCACCGGTAACCAGGGTTGCACCCTCGTCGATACCCTGCTGAATCAGCGACTGAATCTTATCGAACTGGATCTGGTTAACGACCGGTCCGATATGTCCACCGCTTTTGCTCGGGTCATCGACGGCAACGCTTTCCGCCGCCGCCCGCGCCGCCTCGATCGCTTCCTCCATTCTGACATTCGGCACCAGCATGCGAGTCGGGGCATTGCAGGACTGACCGCTATTGTCCATCATGTAAAACACACCTTCGGTGACCGCCTTGGCGATGTCGGCGTCCTTCAGGATAATATTGGCGGACTTGCCGCCCAGCTCCTGAGCGACGCGCTTGACCGTGTCCGCCGCGGCCTTGGCCACCGCGACACCGCCGCAGGTGGAACCGGTGAAAGACATCATATCGATACCCGGATGCTTCGCCATGGCTTCCCCGACTACCGGGCCATAACCATTGACTAGATTAAACACACCCGCGGGAACGCCGGCTTCGCGTAACACCTCGGTGAAGATCATCGCGTCCAGCGGGGATTCCTCGCTGGGTTTCAAAACCATGGTACAGCCGGCGGCCAGCGCCGGGATCACCTTGACCGCGACCTGGTTCATCGGCCAGTTCCAGGGTGTGATCATGCCGCAGACCCCGATCGGCTCGTAGCGCAAAATCACATCGAATTCGCTTGTTTCGAAACTGAAATTCAACAGCGCCTTGATCGCGCTTTTGATGTGGGCGTGACCGAGCTTGGCCTGCGAACCGCGCGCCAGGTCGATGGGGGCGCCCATTTCATCCGAAATCGCCTGCGCGATGTCGTCAAAATAGTCCTTGTAAATGGCGCGTATCTTTTCCAGCACTTCGAGTCGCTGTTGTACACTCCATTGCGAATAGTCAACAAAGGCGCGCCGCGCCGCGGCAACCGCCAGATCGACGTCCTCGGGGCTGCCGGCGCCGATCTGGGTAAAGGCCTTTTCCGTCGCCGGATTGATGACGTCGATCGTGGCCGGAGTTACCGGGTCAACCCAGGCGCCATCGATATAAAACTTGAGGTGGTCCATGCTGTTGCTTTCCTGGAAGATCGAATCTGTAGTGGAATGTGAAATGTGCCGCGATGCGATTGTTTGTGCAAGTAAATTCTTAAAAATCCCTAAACTTTCGAATCGAACTTGATCCGGTATTGCGGTCCGCGCGGCTTCAGCCTCCATCCCCGCTGCGATTCCTCCAATCGATTGTGTGCGACGCGCTGTAAAAACACGTATCGGCGCCCCGAATTGCTCACTATAATCGATGTTTTCCAGTACCCGGATCAGTTTTCGACGACCGCATGATCGAGCATCGTCTGTTTCCCTATCTGCTGATTCTCGGCGCCGGCGCCATCTGGGGCGGAGTCTTTTCCCTGACCCTGATCGCCACAGCCGGGGGTGCGCATCCCCTCGGGCTATCCGCATGGCAGGTAGCGCTGACCGCGATATTTTTTCTGGCGGCCTGCCTGTTGGGGCGAGTAACAGCTTTCAAGCTAACAAACTTGCGCCACTACCTGGTGCTGGCGCTGATCGGCATCACCGTCCCAAATCTGCTTTACTACTATGCCGCGCCCTTTCTGTCGGCGGGCATCCTGGCGATTACCGTTTCGACTGTACCCTTGTTTACTTACGCCATCATGTTGGTACTGCGCTTCGAGTCGGTAGTCTCACGCCGCCTCGCCGGCATCGTGCTCGGCATGATCGCAATTCTGCTGCTGGTTGTTCCCGATCAGGGGCTGAGCAGTGACGACGCCAGTTTTTGGATTCTGCTGGTATTGCTATGCGCGTTGCTATACGCAGTCGAAAACGTCTACATCGGCCGCGGCGTTCCGCCCCGGATCGATATTCGCGAACTGCTGTTCGCGTCCAATCTGGTCGCCTGCCTGGTCCAGTTTCCCCTCGCCATCTATCTCGGCGTGGACCAGGCGCCGGCCTGGCTCGTCACCAAAGCGGGCTTGGCGATCGGCGGCATTGCCTTCGGCAGCGCGATCGCATACGCCATGTTTTTCTACACGATCAAGGTCTCGGGGCCGGTATTTGCAAGCCAGTGCGCCTACGTGGTAACCATTTCGGGTGTAATCTGGGGTATTATTGTTTTTTCGGAGCAACATACTCTCTGGATTTGGACATCGGTGATCGTTATGCTACTCGGATTGTTACTGGTCAGTCCGGATGATGGAGATCAAACCGATGAAGTCAGCGCAATCCCAAGTACCGAATCATCTCAGTAGCGATGCTTTGCAATGATCATTACATTTTACGGCGTGCGAGGCTCAACCCCGGCGCCCGGACCGCTGACCGTAAAATATGGCGGCAACACCTCTTGTGTGCACATCGAGCTGGAAACCGGCCACGACCTGATCCTCGATGCGGGTACCGGCATCCGGTCGCTGGGACATAAACCCGCAAAGAAATCGACCCCGGCCAGCATTTTGCTATCGCACGGGCACTGGGATCATATTCAGGGCTACCCCTTCTTCGATCCCATTTACCAACCGGATCGCGATATCCACGTTTACATCAGCGTGCAGTCGGGTCGAAAATTATTGAGCACGCTGTTCTCCCAGATGGACGGTACCCATTTTCCCGTTAGGGCCGAGGACTTGCCGTCGAACCATTTCCCGAAATTCAAGGGCATCGAAAGCGAGCTCTACGAACGCGAGGGCATACAGGTGGTTAAACAGCCGCTCAATCATCCGGGCGGAGGCGTCGCATACCGCATCAACGAAAACGGCGCCAGTTGCGCCTATGTCACCGACAATGAACTCGAGCCGCCGAAAAAACTCACCACCCGTTACGATCAATGGGTCAATTATCTGCACGGCGTGGACGTGCTAATTCACGATGCGCAATACACCGAGGACGACATGCCGCATAAACACGGCTGGGGGCATTCGCTAATCTCGCAGGTGCGGCAGCTGGCCACCGATGCCGAGGTCGGCACGCTGGTTATGTTTCACCACGATCCCGAACGCAGCGATTCGGAACTCGATGAAATTCAGATCGAAAACGAAAAATATCTCAAATCGAAGCACGCGCCGACGCGCAGCGTCTGTGCCGCGGAAGGCATGCGCATCAGCCTCGACAAACCGGTATTGGGCGGCGCGACCCGGATCGGCATCGACTGAAACATCACTTAGCGAATCGCCGAACATGAACAACCAGAAGTTGATCGCGCGCCGCAGTAAGACGCTTGGTCCTACTTATCAGAATTTTTTCGACCAACCCTTGCACCTGGTGCGCGGCGCGGGCACGGCAGTATGGGACGCCGACGGCCGCGAGTATCTCGATTGCTATAATAACGTGGCTTCAGTCGGGCACTGTCACCGCCATGTGGTCCAGGCCTTGTGCAATCAGGCCGCCACCCTGAACACGCATACGCGCTACCTGCACGCGGGCGTCGTCGAACTCGGCGAAAAACTGGTGGAAGGATTGCCCGGCGAAATCGAAGTCTGCATTTTTACCTGCACCGGCAGTGAGGCCAACGATTTGGCGGTCCAGATCGCACGCCAGGTCACCGGGCAGCAGGGCGTCATCGTCAGCGAAGCCTCGTATCATGGCGTCTCGGAGCTGACGCGGCGGCTTTCCACCGACAGCTACCCAAGCGCAGACCGACCCGAATGGCTGGCTGTGATCGAGCCGCCCAATCTTTATCGCGGACCCTATCGCCGCGACGATCCGGAAGCGGGACGCAAATACCTGGAGCTGGCGCGCCAGGAACTCGACCGGCTGGAGCAACGTGGTTACCGGCCCGCGGCAATCATGATCGACCTGATTTGGGATTCCAACGGACCGTTGATCGCGCCTAAGGATTACCTGCAGGGTTTGTGCAGCGAAGTTCGCAAACGCGGCGGCCTGGTGATCGCCGACGAGGTGCAATCGGGTTATTGCCGCAGCGGTCGGAATTGGTGGGCCAGCGACAATTACGGGATCACTCCCGATATTCTGACCTGCGGCAAACCCATGGGCGGCGGGCATCCGCTGGCGCTGATGTCGACCACGCGCGCTATCATTAAAGACTACTCGCGCCAGCATCATTACTTCAACACCTTCGGCGGCAACCCGGTATCGGCCGCGGTCGGCAAGGCCGTCATCGAGGTGATCGAAAACGAGGATTTGTTGCAAAACGTCAATCGGACCGGAGCCTATCTGGAGGCGGGATTACGGCAGCTGGCGAGCCGCCACGAATCGATCGGCGACGTCCAGGGTTGCGGCCTGTTCTGGGGTCTGGACATGGTCGCCGATCCCGCAACGAGAGATCCCCTGACCCGACAACAAATGACCCGCCTTGGCAGCCTGCTGGTCGAACAGGGCGTTGTCACCGGAACTTCGGGACGCTACGGCCAGGTGCTGAAACTGCGGCCGCCGCTACCCTTTTCCAAAAACGACGCCGACCGGGCGCTGGCCGCCATCGATGCCGCCTTGCCCCAACTGCAGTTATGAATGCAAACGACGATAACCCGGCGGCGGGATTCACCCGCTCCGGTCTGGCCGACATCGACCGCCTGATGAGGGACTACGTCAGCGCGGGTAAATCCGCCGGCATGCTGACCTTGGTTAGTCGGCACGGCCAGATTGCCCAGCTGTCCTGCCGCGGGAAGGCCGACATCGCCAGCGGCCGGCCGATCCGTCCGGACACGATGTTCCGCATTTATTCGATGACCAAACCGATTACCAGCGTGGCCCTGATGACCCTGCTCGAGCGCGGGCATCTCGAACTCGACGATGCCGCCAAACGCTGGATTCCGGCACTGGCAAAGCTCGAAGTTTACCGCCAGGGCAAGCTCGAATCCGACATTACGATTCGCCAATTGTTAACCCACACCGCGGGGTTCAGCTATGGTTTCCTGCCCGAGCAATATCCCGTGGACGAACTCTATGCCGAAGTCTGGCGCGGCCGCATCCAGGATCAGACCCTCGAACAATTGCTGCAAACCCTATTCGAATTTCCACTGGTGGCGCAACCCGGCACGCTGTGGAACTACAGTATCGCAACCGACATTTGCGGTTATTTGATCGAACTGATCAGCGACATGCCGCTGGCCGACTATCTGCAACGAACCATCTTCGACCCGCTGGAAATGATCGATACCGCCTTCGAAGTCAGCGCGGACAAGATCGAGCGCTTCGCCACGCTCTACGGCTATCGCGCGGACGATCCCCTGGCCCAGCTCGAAAGCAACGATACTTCACCTTTCATCTCGGCAATTTCGGGAATCCCGGTCAGGCTGCAGTCGGGCGGCGGCGGATTGGTTTCTACCGCTGCGGACTACTGGCGTTTTGCGCAGATGATGTTGAATGGCGGGAGTCTGGACGGGCGCCGGATTATCGAGGCCGACACCGTAGCCGCAATGACCCGCAATCAGGTATCGGAAAACCTGCTGCCGCTTAGCTTTAACGGCGTCGCCCCCGGCGCTTTCAGCGGTTACGGCTTCGGTCTCGGTTATTGCATTAACATGGACCCGGCCAACACGGCCGCGGCCGGTTCGCGTGGCGACTTCGGCTGGGGCGGCATGGCCGACACCTACTGCTGGGTCGATCCCGAACGGCAGCTGGTGGCGATTTTGATGCAACAGTATCTACCATCGCTGCAGCACGCCGGCAGGCTGGATTTCCGCAACGCGGTTTACCGCGCACTCGACTAGCGCGGCAATTGAACTCAGGGCGTCTTTTGCAGATAGATTTCATCCAAAGCACGCATCACATCGTGGCGACTGATCTGACCGACAAGTCGGCCGTCGCGCATCACCGGAAAACGTCTGAACTTCGAGGCCTGTAATTTTTCGGCCGCCTCGAGCACGCTGCAATCGGCGTCGATAGTTTCGATCTCGCGGCTCATGTACTGCTCGACCCGGCCGCCCCAGTCCTGGTGGTAAGCGGTGTTATAAACGATTTCGAGGCAATCTTTTTGCGATAGTAGGCCGATCAAGCGCCGCTCGGAATCCAGCACCGGCGCACCGGAAAAATGCCGCTCCAGCAGCTGCCGCATGGCTGCGACGATATCGTCATCGGGTCCGAAGCTGAGCAGCTCGGTCGCCATATAGTCTTCGATACCGTGACTCATGATCCGGCCCTGCGCATAATACATTCGCTGCAGTTACCGCAACTGCCGCACAAAGGCCGCTTTCTCAGGATCACTCCCAGCGCCAGTCCGGCAACCGCGAGCAGGAACAAAGGTATCGCGATAATCAGTGTCGTCATCTCGGAACTCCCCGGGCTTGGTTAACTGCCAAAATCGTCATAATGGATATTCTCCGGCGCGACGCCGAGCGAATCGAGCATCGCCAGCACCGACTGCACCATTAGCGGTGGCCCGCATAAATAGTAGTCACAGGTTTCGGGAGCCGGGTGGCGAAGCAAATAATTGTCGTAGGCGACCTGGTGGATATAGCCGCTCAAACCCTGCCAGTTATCGCTCGGCTCGGCCTCTGATAGCGCCGGATGCCAGGTGAAATTGTCGTGCTCCCGCTGCAACTCTTCGAATAATTCGGCATAGTAGAGTTCGCGCCGCGAGCTCGCGCCATACCAGTAACTCATGCGGCGTTCGGCGCCCTGGGTTTGCAGCAAATCCAGTATCTGCGCGCGCAGCGGCGCCATGCCGGCGCCGCCGCCGATAAACACCAACTCACGCTCGGAAGCTTCGACCGCGAAATGCCCATAGGGGCCGCGCAGCGTCACCGGGTCTCCCGGCTTGAGCGAAAACAACCAACTCGAAACCACGCCCGGCGGCGCTGCAGGCTGCCCGGTCGGCGGCAGCGCGATACGTATATTAAGAATAATCAAACCCTGTTCCGCGGGATGGTTTGCCATCGAATAGGCGCGCGTCACTTCGCGTTCGCTGCCGGCCTGCAAACGCCATAGGCCCATCTTGTCCCAGACATCGCGATACTCGGCTTCGATATCGAGCTCGCTGAAATCGAGGCGATACGGCGGGCTGGTCAGCTCGACGAATCCGCCGGCGCGGAAATCCATCGGTTCCCCGGGCGGCAAGCGCAATACGATTTCGCGAATCAGGGTACTGACATTGGCCGTTTTTTCGACCCGGCATTGCCAGGTCTTGATATCGAAATAGGCTTCGTCCACTTCGATCGACATCGGGCCCAGCACGCGTACCTGGCAGGCAAGACGCCCGCCCCTGGCGGCTTCGCGCCGACTCAAATGCGCCAGTTCCTGCGGCCCGGCCTCGCCGCCGCCGCTAACCACGCGCGCCTTGCATAAGCCGCAGGTACCCGCGCCCGCGCAGGCGCTCGGTAGCGACACGCCGGCTTGCTGACAAACGCCGAGCAGGCGCTGGCCGATCTCGGCCTGCACGATCTTGCGCCCGTTAATTTCGATCCGGCATTCGCCGCTTGGTACCAGCAGGTGGCGCGCGCCGAGCACGAACAGCGTTAGCAGCAACACGATGCCGCAAAAGAACAGGATGCCGAGGGTCGCTTCGAACATCAACCCATCCCCGCGAAGGCGAGAAATCCGAGCGACATGATGCCCGCAATGATGAAGTTCATGCCCAGGCCCTGCAGTCCGTCGGGGATATCGGCATACTTGAGGCGCTCGCGGATCGCCGCGAACATGACGATGGCCAAGGCCCAACCGAAGCCGGAACCAAATCCGAACACCAGGCTTTCGCTGAAGCTGTAACTGCGTTCGACCATGAACAGGCTGCCGCCGAGGATGGCGCAGTTAACCGTGATCAGCGGCAGGAAAATACCCATCGCGCGATGCAGCTTGGGCAAGTGAAATTCGAGCGTCATCTCGAGCACTTGCACCATCGCTGCGATCACCCCGATAAATGCAATCAGGCGCAAAAACGAAAGATCGAGGTCGCCGTGGCCAGCCCATTCCAGCGCTCCGGGTGCGAGCAACCAGACATAGATCAGATTATTGACCGGTATCGTCACGGTTTGCACAAACATCATCGCCAGGCCGACGCCGAAGGCGGTGTCGACGCGCTTCGAAACCGCGAGAAAAGTACACATACCGAGGAAAAACGACAACGCCAGATTGTCGAGGAAAACCGAGCGCAGCAATAGTTCCAGCAGCGCGTTCATTTGGCGCGTTCCTTCAGGCTGCGCAGCGTAAATTCGGGTTTTTCCACCTGCTGCGGGCGCTTGCGGCGGATATACCAGATAATGCCGCCGATAATAAAAAACGCACTTGGCGGCAACAGCATCAAATGCAACGGTTCGAAAGAGCCGCCCTGACTGGTCGGAACCAGGATTTGCACATTGAGCAGGCTACCCTTGCCGAAAAATTCACGGATCGCGCCGACGATGATCAGGATCAACGAGTAACCGAGCCCGTTACCGATACCGTCGAGCGTGCTGGCGACGAAACCATTGTGCATCGCGAAACCCTCGGCGCGCCCGAACACGATACAGTTGGTGATGATTAGACCAACGAACACCGACAGACGTTTACTGAGCTCGAAGGCATAGGCTTGCAGCAGCTGGTCGACGACGATGACCAACGAGGCGATGATAGTGATCTGTACGATGATGCGCACCGAATGCGGCAGTTGCTTGCGAATCAGGCTGACCGAACCGCTGCCCAGCGCCAGCACGCAGATTACAACAAAACTCATTAGCAGCGCCGTATCCAGCGAGGTCGTCACCGCCAGCGCAGAACATATGCCGAGGATCTGCAGGGTCAACGGGTTATCGTCGATCAACGGCCGAGTCAGAAAGCGCCAGTTACTGTCCTGCATTAGAGCCGCTCCTCGCGTATGCGTTGTAAAAAAGGTCCAAAGGCGAACTCGCCAAGCCAGAAACGCAGCATGCCGTCGACGCCCTGGGCGGTGCGCGTGGCGCCGGAAATACCGTCAACCTGGTATTCGGCATCGTCGCTCAAACCGCCCCCGGCATGCGATCTGACGCCGATTCGCAATACGCCTTCAGCATCATAAGCGGGCAGGTCACGCCACTGCTGTTCCCACTCGGGCTCTTCGATGCGAGCCCCGACGCCGGGGGTTTCGCCATGCTGGTAAAACTTGAGTGCGCGCACTGTCCTGGCGTCACCATCGAGCACCAGCCAGGCGCGCAGCGTCGACTGGTATCCCCGCCCCGATACCGGCAGGATAATCAAATCGATAGCGGCATCCGCCGCGCGCACCAGGTAAACCTGTGCCAACAGCGCGCGACGCTTGAGACCGGCGTGGTCGAGCTCGGCCGGGATTGCAACACTGGTGGTCGGCCGGCTGGCCGCGCGTTCCGCGTTAAAGCCGGATGGATCGACGCTGGCATCGAATTCACCGCTGTCAAGCCGCACCAGATGCCCTTCCAGGTCGTCGATGGTCTGAGCCTGGCCGATATCCGATAAAGCGCTTAATACCAGCTCGAGCTGGGCAATACGTTCGGCCTCGATATTCGCCATGTGAATCGGCCGCAAGCCGACCGCGACCACCGAAACCAACAACGCGCAGACGAAGGCAACCGTCAGCGCTACGCCGAGCGCCTTCGCGGCATTGTCTTTGACGGCGGTTTCAGACATGGCGACGCGCCCGCTTGCGAATATTCCAGGCGATGACCGCGTGATCGATTAACGGCGCCGCAATCGAGATCAACAGCAGCGCCGGGATAACCGCGTCGGGGTGGGTCGAGTTTGCGACCCGGATCAGCACCACCAGTGCGCCGATTAAAAATCCCTGTATCCAGCGGCCGGGATTGGTGCAGCAGGAGGCCACCGGATCGCAGGCGATGAAAACCGCGCCGAAAGCGAAGCTTCCGAGCAGCAGATGCCAGTGGACAGGCATGATCGCGGCACCCGAATCCGCGCCCGTTACCGCGCCCGCAATATTGAACAGCGTGGCGGCTACGGCCAATCCGATCAATTGCGCCAGCAGCAGGCGCCATGAGATTATCCGGGCAAACAATAACAGGGCGGCGCCAAGCGCCACGGCCAAAACCGAAGTGGTGCCCAGAGTCCCGCTGGTGCCGCCCAGAAATGCCGACCATACTGTGATGCCGGCGTCGGCCAGAGCGGCCTCGATGGAACATCGCGATGGCATCGCTACCGGAATAACCCGCGAGCCCCTGCCACAGCGGATGCTCGCCGGAGGCGCTCGGAAAGCTGACCTGCACGATGGCGAGACCCAACAATGCCGGGCTTAGAAAAGTCTTGCCGTCGCCGCCGAAAATTCCCTTGCCCAGCAGGATCGCGAAACTCATGCCGTAGACGACGTGACTGAACGCCGCTGCGCCGGGTAACATCAGCGTGAACAATAACGCGATCAGAATGAATCCGGGCTCGAGCGGCCGCTCACGCCGCGCCGCAATGATGCGTTCCCAAAAACCGCCGACGGCCAGCGCCAGCAGCAACATCGGTAAAAAATGCGCCATCCCGGCGGCGAGGAAATCATACAGCCCTGGGTTTTCATGACTGGCGCCCAGGGCCTGCGCCAAATTGCTGCGTAAATCATCGCCGCCGCGCCCCGGCTCGGCGGCGAGCAGGATCAAATACTGATAACCGCCGTTAACCACGGCAGCGATGCAGACCGGCAGCAGCGCCAACAACTGCAATCGAAGAACGCGTCGATAACCGCCGCCGGCGTTATTCAAAATGGAAAGCAAGCCGCTCATCGATACGCCATCTCGAGTTGGTCCAGCACGCGACGCAACAACAAACCGTAGTCGCAATTGGAAACGCAGGCGCGGCTGAGTGCGGCCACATCTTCTTCCACCAGCTCGAGCGCGCCGAGTTCGCGCGCGCGTTCGGCATCGCCGAGCTGCAGGGCACGCATCAAGGGCACCGGATAGATGCCGGGCGGCACCAACCGTTCCAGTTTTTCGCTGGGAATCAAAAAGCCCGCGCGCGCGGTTTCGGGACCATTCTCAAGACCTGCCAGGACAGTGATTTGTCGCTGTCCGGCAGCCAGAAATCCCTGCCCACGGGATAACGGTCGTCCAGAGATAGGTGATCCGGCAAGAATCCGCGTCGGCCCATCGATCAGTTCATCGATGAGCAACTGGTCGATAGCGGCGCCGGCGGGAACCAGCAGGCGGCGCGGATTTTTAACCGCGTCGCCGTCGATTGAGATTACGCGCTGCAACCAGGGCCTGCCCTGCAGCAATAGCTGCCCCAGTGAAATAACATCCTGGTATCCAAGGTGCCAGACCTCGCCGCCGCCGAATCCGATCGGGCACAGGGTATTGATATGCACGCCGGGCAGGCCGGCTTCGTAGCCACCGCGAAAGGCAACGCGGCGCAGCCGGTCGATTTGCGCGAGCTCCGGCGCATCACCGGGAGCTTGACAAAGATAAAGCGGCGCTTGGCAAATCTTTGTTAATACGCTTAGCGCGGCGTTGAATTCATCCAGCCTGGCGTCAATGATGGGAGCAGGGTCGGGAGCTAGCGGCTCGGCATCGAGCGCGGTCACGAAGATCGCGGCGGGCTCGCTCTGCGGATCGGGTATGTTGCCGAAGGGCCGAGTGCGCAGGCTGCTCCAGGCGCCGGTTTCGAGCATGAAAATACGCAAGCTGTCGCGGTCGTCCCCGGCCGGCGGCTGGTATTGCGCGCAACCCGCGGTCGCGTCGATCTCGATTTGCAGCGCCACCAGCTTGCGCCGCGCCCCGCGTTCGATGCGGGCTATCCTGCCGGCCGCGGGCGCGGTGAATTTCAGATCCGGTCGGCGTGCATCGCGCATCACCGCGGCGCCGGCCTGAACCGCGTCACCTTCTGCACAGAGCATTTCGAAATTAACGCCGCGGTAGTCGCTACCCAGCAGGGCGACCGTGTTTACGGTCCGGGTTTCGAGATCAATCGAGCCCGGCATCCGAGTTTCCGAGTAATGCATACATGGCAGCAGATTTTAGCGAGCGCGTTGCGATAATAACTGATCCAAATCAGCTCGCGACAGAGTTATAGCGGCTTTTGCCCGAATTTCTAACCGCATAAAGGGCGCTTACCCGATGGCCGAAAAACTTACAACTGCGGGTTGTCGCTTTGCGCTTGTAGATCTGGTAGCGGATACGGGAATCAGTTTTCGCGCTCCGACAAAACCTGCTTCAGGGCGCGAATGTGTTCGGGACCGGTACCGCAGCAGCCACCTACGATCTGTACCCCGTAAGCGCGGATCCAGCCATCGATTTCACGGGCATATTCGACCGGAGTGCTGACTTCCTCGTAGCGCCATTCGGGCAACATCAACTTGCCGGTTTCGGCATAGGCCAGCAATGGCCCCGACCAGTGCTGCCGTAGCACCTGCAGCGCGGGCGCGGTATCCTCGACCCGGGTATGCATGATACCCGCCGCCTGCCCCCCGAGCACATTCAGGGTTTCGACCATTTCTCCGAAATCATGGGCACTGGTCGTATCGTCGGTGTTCTTCCAGCGCAGGCTGCGCACGTCGACGCCGTTATCGGCCATCATCGCGCTGTAGCCGATCCAGACCGGCAGTCCGGTCGCTACCGCGGCCTCGATGACGATACTGGCATTTTCGATATCGCGCATCATTTCGGCAATGATGACATCGACCCCGGCCTCCGCCAGGGTTTCGGCCAGTTCCCGGTAACTCGCGGCCACATGCTCGCCGGTAGCGACTTCATAATGACTGGTCAAGGGCGGCATGCTCGACATCGAACCGGCGATATATACCGTTTCCCGCGCCGCGTTGTCACGCGCCTGCTGCGCCAGCTGTACCGATTTGAAATTCAGTAACTTGGATTCGTGGCCCAAGTTGACGCTCTCTAGCACATGGCGGGCGGTGGAATAAGTGTTTGCGGTGATAACCTGTGCGCCTGCCCTGATGTAATCTTCGTGCACTTCGCGCACCTGGTCGGGATGCGTTTTGGTAGTGAGTCCGCTCCAGACATTCTTGTCCAGCGCCACTCCCCGCCGGCGGATCTCGGTGCTGACGCCTCCATCCAGCAGCAAAATCTCATTATTATCGAGGCGTTCGGTCAAACTGCTCATAACGATATCAATGTAACGGTCGCAGGCGCGCAGTGTAGCAGAGTTGAACTGGAATGCTCGTTATCCGGCACGACGGCATCTCAAGATACGACCCCGTGACGGTGTCCGCTCGAGCCCAGGCGGGGGAAGACCGGCGGCGGTCATACTCGACAAAATACCCCTGCTTGGGATACCTTGGGCGCCTAGATAAACGGAGTGCCCGATGAATCCCGAAGCGCGCGTAACAGGCTTGCTTTGCGCCTACACCCTGCTGCTGTTGTTACTCGGCGGCTGCGCCGGCCAAACGCCGCAACTGGAACTGCCCCTAGAGGTCGAACAGCAACGCCTCGACGAGCTCAATCTGGCGATTCTCGCCCTGGGTGACGGGGTCGATGCCGACGAAGCCAGGCGCGCGGCAAAAATTGCTATCGATTACAGCCGCCAACTGGCGCGTGAATACGAAACCACGGGGTCGGCGCTAGTGCATAACATCAAAGTCAATCTCGGTATTAAACAGCGCGGGCTCTGCGTCGACTGGACCCGCGATCTGCTCGCGCGGATGAAACAGGAAGAGTTTCACAGCCTCGACCTGCACTGGGCGGTCGCCAATTACGAAACCCGGTTTCGACTCGAGCACAGCACGCTTGTCGTCAGCGCCCGCGGCAACTCGCTGCACCAGGGTTTGATCCTGGATCCCTGGCGTAACTCCGGGCATTTGTATTGGGCGCCGACCCTGGGAGACCCCGGCTATCGGTGGAAACCGCAGGCGGAAATCCATGCGCTCAAGCGCCAGCATGCAAGCGCGACCAAAAACCGCAGCTACCTGCGCTAACCGGTTTTCGGGTTAAACCAGTTATTCGACAACCCTCATGCCAACTAAAATCGGACTCATCAGCGATGTTCATTCCAGCCCGGGGCCGCTCGCCCAGGCGTTGGATATTTTCGCGCGTGAAGAAGTCGACGACATCATTTGCGCGGGCGACATCGCCGGCTACTATAAAACCGTGCTGCCCACCACCGAACTGTTGGCGCAGTCGGGCTGCAAAGCCGTGCTGGGCAATCACGACCAATCCTATCTCGCCCAACCGGCACGCAATGATGAGCTGAGCGCGCGCGCCTACCTGCAGCAACTGCCGCTGACTATCGAGCTCGAAATCGAACAAAAAAAGGTCCTGGTAGTGCACGCTAATCCGCCTGCCGAGCAACACGGCGGTATCAAGCTACTCGATCAGCAGGGCGCCGTAATCGAGGAGCGCAGGCAGGACTGGATTGTCAGGCTGTCCGAAGTCGATTGCGATGTACTGATCGTCGGTCACACCCACCAGGTATACGCACTGCCGCTGGGCAATGTTTTTGTCGTCAACCCGGGGAGTTCCGTTTTCAATCACAGCTGCATGATATTATCCCTGCCCGACCTGAATGTGCAGCGCTTTGCACTCGGCGGCCATGACCTGGTGGAATGCTGGAATTTCGGTATGCTCGCAAGCGCTGGTTCGATACCGTTTTAGGATTACCCGCGGGTTAACCGTGAACCCGTTAGCCGAAATTCTCGGAGTCGAATAACAGCACAGTTTTATTGCCGGCAGGACTGCCCGCCGACAAACTGATCCGGAACCTGCCGCGCGACGTATAACCCGGCATGCCGCTCCCGTCCGTTAAATCCATACCTGATGCTACGCGTCAAATTAACGTTGTCGGCGCCAGTGGCGGCATCGGCCGAGCCCTGGTTGCCTGCCTGTTGGATCGATTTCCGAGGGCCCGGATAGCGGCGACCCATCACCGCGGTGACATCCCGTTCGAACACGACCGCATCGCCTGGCAGCGGCTGGACATCCGCGATCCCGGAGCTATCGCGGCATGGTCTTCTCGTTTCGGCCAGGTCGATTGGTTGCTGAACTGCGCGGGCTACCTGCACGGTGAAGCCGGCGGTCCCGAGAAAAATATTCGCTCGCTAGAGGCGGATTTTCTGTTGGAAAACCTGCGCGTCAATACCTTACCGACACTATTGCTGGCCAAACATTTCTCGGCGCCTCTGAAAAAGAGTGGAAGTCCCATCCTGGCGACTATTTCCGCCCGCGTCGGCAGCATCGAGGACAACCGTCTGGGCGGCTGGTACAGCTACCGGATCTCAAAGGCCGCACTCAATATGGCGTTGAAAACACTCAGCATCGAATGGCAACACAGTCACCCGCGCGGTTGCGTCGCGGCGCTGCATCCAGGCACCAACGACACTCGAATGTCGAAGCCATTTCAGGCCGGAGTGAATCCGCAGCAGCTGTTTAATCCTGAATACACCGCGTCCCGGTTGGTCAAGCTTTTATCGCAACTCGATCCCGGCCAAAGCGGCAACTTCTGGACCTGGGATGGAGCCCGATTACCCTGGTAACCCAGTTTGAGGAGAAATCATGAAACTACCCGGATTAATGTTCATCATCCCGTTCGCATTGATTGCCAACGGCGCTAGCGCAGCTTGCGGTTCGTTGCTGGATTTCGAAACGCGCAAGCTACGTTCCGATGAGACGGTCGACTTTTGCAGAAGTTTTGACGACAAAGTGCTGCTGATAGTAAACACCGCCAGCCACTGCGGTTTCACCGGACAATTCGAGGGCCTGGAAACGCTCTACCAAAGGTACAAGGACCAGGGACTCGAAATCGTCGGCCTCCCCTCGAACGATTTTTATCAGGAGGCCAGCGACGAAGCCGAAACCGCCGCGGTCTGTTACGTCAACTATGGCGTGAGCTTCACCATGCTTGCCCCAAGTTCGGTCCGCGGCAGCGCCGCCAATCCGCTGTTCCGGCAACTGGCTGAAGAATCCGGTAGCGCACCGGGCTGGAATTTCAACAAATACCTGATCGACCGCGGCGGCGAGACGGTTAGGCACTATGGCTCAACGAAAAAACCGACGGGCGGGTCGCTGGAAAAAGATATCGTGCGAAGCTTGAGGATGTAGGCCCGCGATGAATAACTCGACGGGCACTATCCGGCTGTTGGGTTACGCCGGTTTGATTCCTTTTATTATCCCGGCGCTACTCGTCGCTTCCGCTTCTGAATACGCGCAACAAGCACTGTCTTTTGCCGGCGTTTACGCCTTTGGCATAACCAGCTTTCTCTGCGGCAGTTGGTGGGGCGCGGCCTTGGACAGCGGTTCGTCCAAAATCTTGTGGTTTAGTAACCTTTACTTTCTGACGGCGCTAGTCATCTTTGTGTTCGCGCCCTTCTGGTGGCCACTGGCTGCCGCGGTCATGTTGATCGCAATCCTGTGCGCCGAAATAGTTTCGGGACTCTTCCCGGAATTGACCGTCGCCTATCGTAAAATGCGGGTTCTGCTGACCCTGATTGCAGCCGCCTCCATGCTGGCCATTCATCTGAGCGCTTGAACCCGGACAATTGGGTGATCCGAATTTGGAATTAACTCGTAATACTGGCAAGACAGCAGACAACCCGACGCTCATGAATTCCGTTTCAACAATATTATCGCCGGCCGGGCCGGCCGAAATCAGCGAAGCCAAAATCAATATCAGCAACCTGCGCTTGCGCACTTACATCGGTTTTAATCCCGAAGAAAAAACCAAACAGCAGGATGTTATTGTCAACGCTGAAATCTGGTATCGCGCGGATCTCGTCTGCGCCAGCGACGATGCAGCCGATGCGCTCAACTACAAAAATATCACCAAACGCATGATCCAACACATTGAAAACGGCCGCTTTCAGCTGCTGGAAAAATTGACCGCGGAATTATTGGCTATCGCGTCCGCAGCGCAACAGGTCAGCTATGCCGAAGTCAGGGTCGACAAACCGCATGCGCTACGCTTCGCCGACTCGGTTTCGGTAACCCTTAGCGCCCACCGGCGCAGAGCGGATTGACATGACCGCCAAGACTTCCCCGATCATCATTACCGGCGGCTCCCGGCGGCTTGGTCTGGCGGCCGCGCAGGCGCTGCGCGCAGCGGGCTACCCGGTCGTCGTTAGCTATCGTAAGCAGCGCCCGGTCTTAGCCCGGCTGCGGCGGCAAGGAATCGAAACAATACACACCGATTTTGCCGACGAAGACGGCATTTTGCGCTTCGCGGAACAGCTGCGAACGCGCTACGGTAGCTTACGGGCACTGATTCACAATGCATCGGAGTGGCTCGCCGAGGGTGGCAAGCAATCCGATGGCGAGGTCTTGCAACGAATGTTCAACATCCACGTAACCACTCCTTTTCTGCTGAACCAGGTTTGCGGTGAGCTGCTATGCCGGCACGGAGAAAAGCATGGTTACGCCGACGTCATCCATATGAGCGATTACGTCGCCAGCAGCGACAGCAGGAAACATATTGCCTATGCCGCCAGCAAAGCCGCGCTGGACAACCTTACCCTGTCTTTCGCCAGCAAGTTCGCGCCGCTGGTCAAGGTCAACAGTATTGCGCCGGCGCTGCTGATGTTCAATCACGGCGATGACGCCGCCTACCGGGAAAAGGCGTCCAAAAAATCTCTGCTGAATGCCGCCCCCGGCGAATCGGAGGGCGTCAACGCAATTCGCTATCTACTCGATAGTCGTTACCTGACCGGCAAGACCATCGCCCTGGACGGCGGCCGTCACCTGGCCCGGGCCGGCTGATTGCCGATAACCCACCGCTTAAATAAAAATACCAAAGGAAAGATCATGAACAACAATCTCGCTCAGTCTGCAACCGAATTTCCGTCCCCGTTTTCCGAGGCCGCCGACCAGGTTCGTCATGCGCTGCGCAAGCGCGGGCTGGAGACGCCGCTACTGCCGCATCAATACCAACGCGACGAAAAGTATCGGCGTATCAAAAAGTCCGTTACTGAAATCGTCAAGACCCTGGGATTAGATTTAAGCGACGACAGCCTGTGCGAGACGCCGCATCGTATCGCCAAAATGTATGTGGACGAAATGTTTTCCGGTCTCGATTATTTCAACTTCCCTAAGATCACCGTCATCGACAACAAAATGGGCGTCGAAGAAATGGTGAAAGTAAGCGATATCAGCGTCACCAGCACTTGCGAGCATCACTTCGTCACTATCGACGGCAGCGCCAAGGTGGCATACATCCCGAAGAACAAAATAATCGGCCTGTCCAAGATCAATCGTATCGTTCGTTTCTTCGCGCGGCGTCCGCAGGTACAGGAACGTCTTACTCAACAGGTACTGGTAGCCCTGCAAACCCTGCTGGCAACAGACGACGTCGCCGTCACCATCGATGCCACACACTATTGCGTCAAGGCGCGCGGCGTGATGGATGCGAATTCACGTACCCAAACCACGGCGCTAGGCGGCATTTTCAAGAAACGGCACAAGACCCGCGCCGAATTCCTCGCCTGATTCGAAATGGAATCTCCGACTATCGATAGGCGCGAACTGGCCTATTACGATCGGCTGGCGCAGCAATGGTGGGATAAGTCGGGCAAGTTCTGGCCGCTGCATCGGCTCAACGAATTACGCCGCGAATACCTGGCGCAGTCGATTTGTAAGCATTTCGGACGCGACCCGCAAGACGCGGCCCCGTTAACAGGGCTTAGCGTTCTCGACATCGGCTGCGGCGGCGGCATCCTGGCCGAATCGATGGCGATACTCGGCGCCAGCGTCAAAGGCATCGACGTGGTGGAAAAAAGTATCGAGGTGGCGCGCCGGCATAGCCGGCTCAGCCGCTTACCGATCGACTATGAAATTGTCAGCGTCGAAGAAATGGTCGAACGCGGCCAAGACTACGATGTTCTGCTCAATATGGAAGTGGTTGAACACGTCGCCGACTTGCCGCGTTTCATGACCTGCTGCAATCGACTGCTGGCGCGCGGTGGAATTCTGTTTATCGCTACCATAAATCGCAACCCCTTGTCCTGGTTATTCGCGATTGTCGGCGCCGAATATATTCTGCGCTGGTTACCCCGTGGGACCCACAGCTGGAAAAAATTCGTACGCCCGGCCGAGTTGAGCGAAATGCTCGCCTGCGATGGCTTGACCGTATCCGCGACCACCGGCGTCAGTGTCAATCCGTTTACCCGGGAATTTCGTTTGAGCAATCGGAGCGCGGTTAACTACATGCTGTCGGCGGTTCATATCGCCGATAGTTGAGCACGAACGCTGCTGCGAAGATGGATCCGGTTGCAGCAAGCCGGCATTTCGACTGAGTCTGCGGCGCCGGGGTGATCACCGCCTGGCGCGACCACGTCACCGCCGGCGCCGAAATCAGGCCGCGTTGGCTACAGTTTTCAATCGTGCCCGCTTAGCGAACGCAGGTATAAAACCAGCTGCCAGATTTCATCGTCGCTGAGATAATCGAAGCGCGGCATCGCGGTTCCCGCCGAACCATTTTTGATTATCCAGAACAGCTGGCCATCGGGAATGCCTCGAATTGTATTGGGACAGGCAAAATTTCGCGGCCGGGGATTGAACTGTCCGGCTAAGGGCCCATCGCCGGCGCCCTTTTCTCCGTGACAGACGGCACAGCCGGGCACGGACAAATCCTGGTAAATATTGCGCCCGGCCTTGCGATTCTTGCGGTTGGCGGCCAGCGGATTGGCGCGATCGTAAATCGCCCCCGGCGCCTTATCGGTTAGGCGGGGTTGCGGGCATTCAGCAGCGGGCGGGCTCTGGTGTCCGGCATTGACGGTCGCGAATAGCGGCAGAAAAAGGAAACCGATCAGCATGATCGCCAAAATAAATTGCGGTACGGTAGGATTTTCTTTGGTCATTATTACAAGCTCATTATAGCTGCAACAGACTAGCTGTTCGGTGCAGCGCAAATTTGATACGCATCACGTTTTTAACTGATTTTCAGGGCGCAATTGATCCAGCAAGCCGCCATCTGCGTACAACCGGATACAAAAACCAACAGTGCCGGCGGGCTCTATTCATGCTTAATCATTCGTTGCTATTCGGAATCTGTCTGCTCCTGCTGAGCGGTTGTTACAGCCACATGAATCAGCCAGCGGAAGCGCCCTCGGCCCTTGAGAAATACGGCATCGACAGCGCCATCGAAGGCATCGTATTTACCGCTGACGACTGGCCGCAGCCATTACTCGGGGACTTGTATCTGCCGCAGAAAAACGGCCCGCACCCGGTCGTGTTAATGGTGCACGGCGGCGGTTGGGCAAATCGCAGCCGCTACGACATGACGGACATTAGTCGCAAGCTCGCACGACATGGCTACGCGGTCTTCAATGTCAACTACCGATTCGCTCCGCGCTACATTTACCCCGCACAATTGCACGACCTTAACCAGGCGCTACGGTGGATAAACGACAACGCCACCAGGTACCGACTCGATATCACACGCGTCAATACTTGGGGTTATTCTTCAGGCGCGCATCTGGCGGCCTTGCTCGGGGCCTTCGATGGAACCGATGACAGCGCCGATCTACCGCGTATCCGTGCGGTCGTCGCCGGCGGCATTCCTTCGGATTTGCGTAAATACAGCGGCAGCCCCATCGTCATGCGTTTCATGGGCGGCGACCGGCACGAAATGCCCGAGCGCTATGCCGAAGCCTCGCCGGCGTCCCATATTTCCAGCGACGATCCTCCGGTTTTCCTGTATCACGGCAAGCTCGATTTCCTGGTCAAGGCGGATCAGTCCACCGACTACTACACGGCGTTGCGGGCAGCCGGGATCGATGCCGAGCTTTATCTGCACAATTGGCGTGAACATTCGACCATGTTTCTGTTCGGCGGCGACGCCGAAACCAAGGCGATTCGCTTTCTGAATCGCAATAACGGCATCGCCTCGCTAGCCGCGGTCGAGTAACTCCGGTTCGCTGTTGCGGCTACGGATTATGCTTAAAGAAGTCCTGAACAAAACATTCTGAATTATCAGAGCTCGGAGAAACGAAAATGCGTTTTTCATGCGGGAAAAGTATTGGCAATCGTTTTTTTAATTCTAATCGGGTAGTATTCGAAGAGCGCAGCTGTGTTTGTCTGGATGCCGAATGATAAAAATCGATGAATATTATGAATAATAGTCATTTTGTTCATCAAAATGCAGCCAGTATAGTCGACATGCTGCGCCACTACAAGAATTGTAGATGGTATTGACATCATGTAAGATATAAAATCGAGGAGAGAAATTCGATGACCGACAGAACTAAAAAAGATTTTAAGGAGTTAATTACCCGAGACGCGAAAAGCGGCAAACTGGGGCGACGAGATTTTATGCGTTTCGCAGTAGCTGCCGGCATGACCGTGCCGCTTGCATCCGGACTCTGGAGCAGCGAGGTGGCTGCGGCCACGCCGAAGCAAGGCGGCGAGTTCCGCGTTGGCGTCCATGACATGAACACGTCCGACACCCATGACCCCGGTACCTACCTGAGCGTGGGACAGATTCAGCTGGCACACACCCATCGCAGCTATCTGACCGAAATTACGCCTGAAAACGGCTTGGGCCCCGACATGGCCGACTCCTGGAGCGCATCGCCCGACTCCAAGGTCTGGACCTTTCAGCTCAACAAGCGCGCGACCTTTCACAACGGTAAAAAGTTTACCTCCGAAGATGCGATCGCATCGCTGAACCACCATCGCGGCGAAAATTCGACCTCGGCGGCCAAGGCGCTGTTGACCACGGTCACCGATATCAGGGCGAAAGGCAACCACACTATCGTGATCGAACTCAACCAGGGATTTGCCGACCTGCCGTGGGTAATGACCGATTACCACTTGACAATGCTGCCGGCCAAGGCGGATGGCAGCGCTGAATGGGAAAGCGGCATCGGCGCCGGACCTTATATTATTACCGAACACAAGCCCGGTATCGGCACGTCGCTCAAACGCCACAGCGGCTGGCATCGTGACGGCGCTTATTTCGACGAAATCGAGATGATCGGACTCAACGATCCCAATGCACGTCAAACGGCGCTGATTACCGGCGACGTCGATGCGATCACCTCGGTCGACCTGAAAACGTCAGCTTTGCTAGGCCGCAATCCGAAAATCGAGGTTGACAACGTGCCCAGTGGATCGGCGATCACACTGCCGATGTTTTGCGATGTCGCGCCGTTCGATAATTTAGACGTGCGGCTGGCGCTCAAGTACGCCGTCGACCGTGACGATTTGGTCGAGAAAATTATGTTCGGCACGGCCACCGTGGGCAACGACTATCACGTGTCCCCGGGAATGCCATATGCGCCGACCGATATTCCCCAGCGACCCTACGATCCCGACAAGGCCAAGTTCCACCTGAAGAAGGCCGGCATGAGCAATCTCGAAGTGAACCTATCTGCTGCCGATAGCGTACTCCCGGGTGCGGTCGATATGTGCGTACTCTACAGCGAGCACGCCAAGAAGGCTGGCATCAAGATTAATGCCGTGCGTGAACCGAACGACGGTTACTGGTCCGATGTCTGGTTGAAAAAACCCTGGGTATTCGTCAAATGGGGTGCCCGCCCGACCCCCGATCAGATGTTTACCCTGGCCTACAAGGACGATGCACCATGGAACGAGGCGCACTGGCAGAACAAGCGATTCAATGAATTGCTACTGTTGGCGAAGGCGGAACTGGATGACACCAGGCGTGCCGCGCAGTATCGTGAAATGTGCCAGATCGCGAGCGATGACGGCGGCACCGTGATACCGTTTTTCGCCAATTTTGTATATGCACGGAATAAGAAAGTAATGCATGGACCCAGCCTGGCAGCGAGTTGGGAACTCGACGGCGGCCGCGGTTATCATCGCTGGTGGTTTGCCTAGTAGGCAAACCGTTTTACCGGCAGTATTATAGGCTTGGCGGGTATCCGACCCAACGGATGCCCGCCAAGCCTAGATAATTAATCACAATGCGGTAGCAATAACCGCATAAGGAGGGTGGAGGATGCCCGAAATGGGCGATATCTTGACAATAGTCGCTAAAAGACTGGGGCTGGGGCTGATTACGCTGCTGGTGATTTCAATCATTATTTTCTTTGCGGTCGAGCTGTTGCCCGGCAACATCGCTCAGGCGGTGCTCGGACAGGGCGCCACCGAAGACAACCTCGCCGCACTGCGCAAAGAGATGGGACTCGACCGGGCCGCCCCGGTGCGCTACATGGAATGGTTGGGTAACGCCTTGACCGGCGATTTCGGCAATTCCCTGGTTTCCAAAACGCCCGTATCGGAAGCCATCGGTACAAGATTCGCCAACACCCTATTCCTGGCCCTGTACGCGGCAATCATCGCGGTTCCGGTTGCGATCATACTGGGAGTGATCGTGGCATTGTTCAGAAACTCGATATTCGACCGGGTTGCGAACGTCGTAACCCTGACTTCAATATCGTCACCCGAATTTTTTCTCGGCTATGTCCTGATCCTGTTTCTCGCGGTCAAGGGTGGTTTTTTTCCGGCTATCGCCAAACTCGATGATGACATGACGCTGTTCGAGAAGCTCGACCGTACCTTCCTGCCCGCATTAACCATGGTATTGGTAGTGGTAGCGCATATGATGCGCATGACCCGCGCGTCGATCATCAATCTGCTGGCTTCGCCTTATGTCGAAATGGCCCGTCTCAAAGGCGTACCGGCATGGAAAGTCATCGTCAAACACACCTTGCCAAACGCCTGGGCGCCGGTTATCAACGTCGTCGCCCTGAACCTGGCCTATTTGATAACGGGGGTGGTGCTGGTCGAGGTGGTATTCGTGTACCCGGGTATCGGGCAATTGCTGGTAGACGCCGTGACCAAACGGGATTTCCCGGTGGTGCAAGCCTGTTGCCTGATCTTCGCGGCAACTTTCATTCTGTTAAACCTGGCAGCTGACGTGGGGTCGATCCTGACCAATCCGCGTTTGCGTCATCCGAAGTGAGGGCGGCATCATGAACTATTTTATTATCGGTTTTTACGCCCTCGTCATCGGCGCCTCTTCGCTGGCCGCCTACTATCAAAAACGTACCGCGTTTTTGCTGCTGTTCTCATTAACCCTGGTGTCCTTCATCATGGGCATCGTCGGCGGCGAAGTGATGCTGTGGGCGGTGACGATTATGGCGGGCATGATCGCCTTTGCCGCGGGTGTTTCCTACTCGTTCCGGGAATTCCTGGTCCTTATTCTGCCGCCTGACGCCGCCAAGGAAGTGCGCACCGCGCCGTTAACCGCCGGCTTCGGCTTGTTTGTCATATTCACCTACGCGATTTCCGGTATTTTCGCGCCGATAATCGCACCCTACGGCGAAGCCGAGGTTATTTCATCCGCCTTTGCACCCGCCGATGAAAACATGCTGCTGGGCGCCGATCAGCTGGGTCGTGACATGTTCAGCCGCATCATTTACGGCGCCCGTAATACCGTCGGGCTGGCGCTATTGGCTACCATCTTGGCATTTATCATGGGCGCGACCGCGGGTTTGTATGCCGCCACCAAGGGCGGCAAGCTCGACCAGTTACTGGGCCGGGTGGTGGACGTCATCATGTCGATCCCGTCGCTGATCTTCTCGCTGCTGCTGTTGAGTATTTTCGGCACCAACACCACTACCCTGATAATCGTCATCGCCATCATTTACGCGCCGCGGGTATTCCGCCTGGCGCGCTCGGTGGGCGGCAACGTCGTGGTCATGGATTATATCGAAGCCGCCAAGCTCAGAGGTGAAGGTACCTGGTACCTGATTCGCAAGGAAATACTGCCGAACTCGACCGCGCCGCTGATCGCCGAATTCGGCCTCGAATTCTGTTTCGTATTCCTGCTGGTTGCCGGCCTCTCATTCCTCGGTCTCGGCATCCAGCCGCCGACCGCTGACTGGGGCTCGATGGTGCGCGAAAACGCAACCCTGATATCGTTTGGCGAACTCACGCCGCTAATCCCGGCGGCCGCGATCGCGCTACTTACCGTAGCGGTTAACTTTGTGGTCGACTGGATGCTGTACCGGTCGTCCGGTCTGAAGGAGTAATCGAAATGACTGACAACAAAGACGTACTACTGAAAATCAAGCATCTGCGTATCGAAGGATACTCGGATGAAAACTGGATCGAAATCGTGCACGGCATCGACCTGACGCTGCATCGTGGCGAGGTTATGGGATTGATCGGCGAGTCGGGCGCCGGTAAGTCCACCATCGGGTTGGCGGCGATGGGATTTACCCGTGACGGCTGTCGAATTTTGGAAGGTTCCTCGATCGAATTCGACGGCATGGAGTTGACCACGACCCCGCAAGCCGACCTGCAGTCCTTGCGCGGCGCGCGCATCGCCTACGTCGCTCAATCGGCTGCGGCATCGTTCAACCCGGCACATAAATTGATCGATCAGCATACCGAGGCGCCGTTGCAGTATCGCATTCAAAAGCGTTTGGAAAGCCAGGAAGACGCAATGCAGCTGTACGAGCGTTTGCGCCTGCCCAATCCCAGGGAAATCGGATTTCGCTACCCGCACCAGGTATCCGGCGGCCAGCTGCAGCGCGCGATGACGGCGATGGCGATGGCCTGCCGGCCCGATCTGATCATTTTCGACGAGCCGACCACGGCGCTCGACGTAACCACGCAGATCGAAGTCCTGTCGGCAATTCGCGACATCGTCGATCAATTCAATACCGCGGCAATCTATATCACCCATGACCTCGCAATCGTAGCGCAGATGGCCGATGTCATCAAGGTATTGCTTAAGGGCGACGAAGTCGAAGAGGCCGATACCCGCTCCATGCTGGAAAATCCCCAGTATGACTACACCAAGTCGTTATGGGCGGTACGCGATTTCAAACGCGATCAGAAACCGCGGCCGACCGAAGGCGTACCCTTGATTTCGGTAAAGAACGTCGATGCCTCCTATGGCGATACCCCGGTACTCTACGATGTCTCGCTTGACATTTTTCCGGGCATAACGGTGGCCGTGGTGGGTGAATCGGGTTCGGGCAAATCGACCACCGCCAGGTGTATTACCGGCCTGTTACCGCCGACCAAAGGCGAAATTCTGTTCAAGGGTTCGGCGCTACCGCCGGATTACCGGAATCGAAGCAAGGACCAGTTGCGCCAGGTGCAAATGATTTACCAAATGGCGGATACCGCACTCAATCCCAAGGTAAAAATCAGCGAAATTATCGGGCGACCCACCCAATTTTACAGCGGTCTAAGCGGTCCTGCCCTAAAAAACCGCGTCGATGAACTGCTCGATCTGATCGAGTTAGATTCTTCGCAGTATTATAACCGCTATCCACCGGAGCTTTCGGGGGGCCAGAAACAACGTATCGGAATCGCGCGTTCGCTCGCGGCGGAACCCACCTTTATCGTCTGCGATGAGGTAACCAGCGCGCTCGATCAACTGGTTGCAGAGGGCATTCTGCGATTACTCGACAAGCTGCAAAACGAGTTGAACCTGTCCTATATGTTCATTACTCACGACTTGGCAACCGTGCGCTCAATCGCCGATGAAGTCGTGGTAATGCAGTATGGCAAGGTGGTTGAACAGGGCCCGAAAGAGGAAATGTTCAAGCCGCCGCATCACGAATACACCGACCTGCTGTTGTCGTCGGTGCCAGAAATGGATCCGGACTGGTTGACCACACTGCTGGAAGAGCGTGGCGTCGACGATATCGGTGAAGCGGAAAAGGCAAGCAAGCAAAGCTGATATTTCCCGCGGCTAATCCGCTGACAAAAAGCCCCTCACTTAAAGTGAGGGGCTTTTTTTAGAACCGGCAGTTTGCCCGAGTACAGCGAACCCATCACCTTCAGCATCGATGTCGAAGACGACGAGCACGGCATTGTCCTGCTATCCGATATCGCCAAACAGGTGCCGGCAAAAAACAGGGCGCCGGGACGAGTCAATATCTACGAAATCATGGCAAAACCCGCAATCCATGTGGATCCTGGAATGGATATCCGTTACTGCACGCGCATGTTCGAAAACTTCGGCATCGGGCGAGCCCCGGTGGTTGAAAATAAACGCGTTATCGGAGTCGTCGGTTACACCGACATCGTGCTGGTCGGCGTACTCGATGGCCTGAAGTAAGCGCAGACCCGGATACCGAGTCGTAACCGTCGCGCTCGTATCAGGATGAGATAGCCTGCGATTTCAGGAAATCCACGGCCTCATGCGCGTGTACCTCGGCGTTGCGCACCAGGTTGTCGAAGTGCCGCACCAGGACGCGCACATACTCGGTGGTGGTGAACGCGAAATACATTTGCCCGACGTAAACCGCCGCCCGGCGCGCGCCGAAAATGGTGTAGGGCACCGAGTAACGCTTACGACTATCGTAGAGGTAAAGCCGTACGCTGGGATAGAGTTCCTCCAGCGTCTCCAGCATGGCATCGATCTGCTCCGCGCGGGCCTCACGTCCGAGATCCCGCCACAGCCCTTCGCCGCGGCAGAATCCAAGCAAGTTTTGCAGCGGCATGCAAATTTCGAGATCGTTGTCCGGGCCGCGACTGAAATTCAGGTGATAACGCGTCTGTTCCTTGGCGCGACTGACCGGGCGCTCTGCGACCTCGCCGTATTCGTATTCGAGCACTTGATCGGTTTTGACGACATCCGGCAACTGTACCGGAACGTAGCGTATCTTCAGACCTTCCGCTTCTTCATACCAGCGCTTCAAATTGTCGTCCGCGGGACTTTGCTCGTGCGGCGCAACTTCGAACGACTGGCGTAGTATCTCGGCCCCGAAACGACTGTCCTGGCTCAATCCCAGCAACCAGTCAGTACTGACCTGCAGCGAACGCGCCAGCGACGCCACCGTATCGGCGCGCGGCATGCGCAGGTTTTCTTCGGCCAGCAGCTGCGACAGGGTCGAACGATCGACCCCCGTTTCACGCGACAGCGCGGACTGATTCAAGCCTCTTGTCTGCATCGATTCGAGCAGGCGTTTACGGAAAATCCCGACAATTTCCTGTTTTTTCATAGCAGTTCCCAACAATCTGTTTTGCAAATACTACAGTTTTATTTTTTATAAATCATTATTTCATTTATGCTTACTATAAAAACATAGACAAAACAAGTTGTCGATTCTAGATTACTATCCTCAAAAAGAATTAGGTGTATATGCATTTATGACAACCAGCAAGGTTCGCGATGCGAAATTGGAATTTGCGACATTCGAATGGCCTACCTGGCTATTACTGGTTATCACCTACACCGCATGGATCAGCATCACGTTTAACTGGAGCGCCGTTCCCGGCTGGTTACTCTGGTTTCTGGGCGGCTACACCGTGGCCCTCCACAGTTCGTTGCAGCATGAAGCCCTGCATGGCCACCCGACGGGTAACCCCCGGTTAAACCTGGCGCTGGTGTGGCCGCCGCTAACGCTGTGGCTACCGCTGGAATTCTATGTCAGGAATCACTTGCTGCATCATCGCAGCGAATTGACCAACCCCGAACTGGATCCGGAATCGTTTTATCTGGGGCAGGAAAAATGGCAGGGCTTAAGTCGCTGGCAGCAGCGAGTATTCCTGTTCAACAATAGCTTTAGCGGCCGCATGTTGATCGGTCCCTGGCTCGCGGCCGGCCGATTCTACCATGGCGAGCTGGCCAAACTGCGTCACGGTAAATTCGAAGATGTCGGCATCTTGCTGCGGCATGGTTTAAGTCTCGCGGTCTTGTTGTACTGGTTGCTGGCGATTTGCGAAATGCCGTTTTACCTATACCTGCTCGCATTCGCCTGGCCCGGCAGCAGTATGATGATGATCCGATCCTTCCTCGAACATCGTTACGATCCGGACAAAGCCCACCGCACCGTGCTGATCGACGGTTGCCCGCTGACCCGATTATTGTTTCTGAACAATAACTATCACTGGATTCACCACCGCTATCCCGAACTGGCCTGGTATCAAATTCCGGCGGCGGCGCGGGAACAGCGTCAACTGGCGCTCGCAAGCAACGGCAACTATCGCTACCCCGGCTACTGGAGCATCGCCTGGCGCTACCTGTTAAAACCCTGGACCCACCCCGCTTATCCACCTTAGGTCGGCAGCAAATAGCACGCCTCCAGCTCAAGTTGCGCCACAGCAGCGTTTGAATTTCCTGCCGCTCGCGCAGGGGCAGGCCTGATTGCGACCAGGTTTCCACGGGGTAAAACTCGGCGCCAGAACTTCGCCATCGGTGTAAAGCCATCGGCCCCGTAGTAGAACAAATGCACTGTTTTCATGAATTGCGTCCACGCGACCCTGTAGCATTAACCCGGCGACAATATATGTCGCATTCAGCCATCGCGTGTCTGTTCACAGCAAGGCATCAGAACGCCGCTGCAGTTATTCTGCAGCAAGTTCTGATAACGCCGTCTGTGGGCAGACACGCGATGGCCTATCTTGTTTAGTATCAATTAGCTAGGGGGCCCAAGAAAGCGCCAGCTCCGCGTTGCAACTCTTGCCAATGGAATAACCATTGGCGGCGAGTCGCGCCTTGATCTGACGCTTTCTTGGGCCCCTGAATACGACATATATTGTCGCCGGGTTAATAGCAATCGCGCCTCGAATTCGACCGTCGCTCGTTGCGCCCGCTGCTCGCAGGCGAGAACTTCGAGACCGAGCCAGCGAACATCGGCATCGAGCGCCAGCTCGAGCGGCCTGAAATCCGGATGCCAGGTCGCATTGAGGTATTCAAGATCCTCGAGCAGGTAGGCTGTGTAACGCGAACGCATCAACTGTTCGGCATATGCAGGCGGTTCGTCATGTGTTATAAATCGAGCGCAACACAGGTCGAAAGCTCGACCGGAATGACAAGGACAGTTCATAAACTATCGACAAAAGGAGTACTATAAACGCGGCGAAAAAAAATGTCGCCGGGTTAATATATCATCATGTCCCATGCACTAGAGGTTTTACGCAGCCGTTTCGGCTACGACGAGTTTCGTTTCCAGCAACAGCAAATTATCGACACCCTGATCGACGGCCGCGACGCGTTGGTGCTGATGCCGACCGGCGGCGGGAAGTCGCTGTGTTACCAGATTCCCGCAATCCTGCGTGAGGGCGTCGGCATCATCATTTCGCCGCTGATTGCGCTGATGCAGGACCAGGTCGACGCCCTCGCCTTGAACGGGCTCAGCGCGGCCTTCCTCAATTCGACCCAGACCGTCGAACAGCAGCAACAGGTCAGGCGGCGCCTGCGCAACAACGACATCGATTTGTTATATGTCGCGCCCGAGCGCGCGCTAAACGAGGATTTCCTACAGCTGCTAAGCGACTGCCGGATTGCGCTGTTCGCGATCGACGAGGCGCACTGCGTATCGCAATGGGGGCACGATTTCAGGCCCGATTATCAGAAGCTGACGCAATTACACGAACGCTTTCCCGGTATTCCGCGCATCGCGCTGACGGCGACCGCCGATCGGCGTACCCTGCGCGAAATCGAGCAGCAGCTGCGGCTCGAAGGCGCCGCGCGTTTCGTACACAGTTTCGACCGCCCCAATATTTTCTACCGTGTTGCCCAGGGCGACAACAACCGCCAGCGCCTGTGGTCTTTTATCCAGGGCAATCACGCCCGCGACGCCGGTATCGTTTACTGTCTGTCGCGCAAGAAGGTCGAGGAGACCGCTAACTGGTTAAGTGACAAGGGTCGCCTCGCCCTGCCCTACCATGCCGGGCTCGACAAGAATACCCGCGCCGAACACCAACGCATTTTTCTGCAGCAGGATGGCGTCATCATCGTCGCAACAATTGCCTTTGGTATGGGTATCGACAAACCCGACGTGCGTTTCGTGGCGCACTTGAATCTGCCGAAAAATCTCGAATCCTACTACCAGGAAACCGGCCGTGCGGGGCGCGACGGTGATCCGGCCGACGCCTGGATGGCCTACGGCATGCAAGACGTCATCACGCTACGGCAAATGATGGCGCAAAGCGATGCCGGCGAAGAATTCAAGCGCGTGCTGCACCACAAGATGGAAGCGATGCTCGGCTTTTGCGAACAAACCGGCTGCCGGCGTCAGACGCTGCTGGCCTATTTCGACGAAACCCTGGCCGAGCCATGCGGCAACTGCGATAACTGTCTCGAACCGCCGGCGACCTGGGACGCCACCGAGTCGGCCCGCATGGCCCTGTCCTGCGTGTATCGCACCGGCCAGCGTTTCGGCGCCAATTACGTCGTCGATGTCTTGATGGGCAATGCCAAAGACCGCATTCTACAAAACCGCCACGACCAGCTCAGCACCTTCGGCATCGGCGATCTGGACCAGAATGAATGGCGCAGCCTGTTTCGCCAGCTGATCGCACTCGGCTACCTGTACGCGGACATCGACAACTACGGCGCGCTTAAATTGACCCCTGACTGCAAGCCGCTGCTGGCCGGAGCGACACGGCTACTATTGCGCAAATTCGAAAAGCCGATCAGGGCGGCTAAGCCTGCGGCGAAAAAGCAAGCGACCGAGCTACGCGACAGCGATACGCCGCTATTCGAGGCGTTGCGTCTACATCGCAACCAACTTGCGCTGGAACAGGGGGTTCCGCCTTACGTCATCCTGCACGACAAGACCCTGGCCGCGATTTGCGAACAGCGTCCCGACAGCATCGAAGCGCTGGCGCTGATCCCGGGTATCGGCGAGCGCAAACTCGAACTTTACGCTAAGGACTTGATCCGCATTACCCATGAACACCGGTTCGAGCCTAACGCCGATAGTGCCGATAGCTTGCCTGCTTGATTAAAAATCGGACCCGGTTTACCGGCCCTGCCGACAAGGCCGGATCGTGCTCAGACACAGCGGCTCGCGCTAAATCGGAGCCTCGACTAGTTGAGGACGTCCGGCCAGTTCTTGTTGGCTGAGCGGATGTGCCCGGGAATATCCTTGCTCCAGCGTTTTTTCACCGCCGGACTGAAATTCAGGTATAACTTGCCGTTGACGATGGTCCAGGCATCGGGATCGGTCGTCGCCGTGGCTCCTTTAGATACCGCATAGGCGCAGTATCCACCGTACTGCGGTGCATATCGTTGCGGCTCGGATTTGAATAGCGCCAGATTATCGGCGCTGGCGAACTTGTAGATGGCGCCCTGCCATTTAGTGGCGTATTTGTCCCGTCCGCGTGTCGGCTCGCCCAGCGTAAAATAAGCGACCGGGTCGTAACCCCGAATTGCGCCGTCGCCGGTGGCAAAAGTTATCGGTTTTCCCGCCACGGCGAGCGGCATGAATATCAGCGCAAATACGGCCGGCAATAATTTCTTCATTATTTTTCCTGGTTGTATGATCGAAAACTATTCGGCCCCGTGGATCGACAAAAGTTCCGGGGGCTACTGTTGCCTCAACCGATCGAGCAATTGCCGCTGCAATCGCGGTTCGACAACGGCCCGCTCGAGATTGGGCGAGCGTTCGCACACGTAACCGAATGCCACCTGCCAGAGTCGATCGAATTGTTCCCAGAAGAGTTTGCGCGCCGCCGGGAAACGGCGACCTTCACCGATAACCAGGGCATATAACCTGATTGCCTGGTCGGTGAGCCAATGGGTGCGAATAAACGCATCAAGCGCGTCCATATCCTTGACCGGCATGATCAAAGGTTTGTTGTTTTCGATCCAGGCCAGCATAACGGCCAGCATCAATGCCGCTTTATCGGGGAAATGGTTGTACACGGTCGGCTTCGACACTTCACTGGCCCTGACCACCATATCGATCGAAGTACCCTTGAATCCGTGCTCCAGGAAAAGTGGCAATGCACAGGCCACGATATGGTCTTTTTTAGATCTTTGCGCCATGCGGGGCTTGATTATCCTGATAAATTATGCAAACTATACTAAACGGTTTAGTATATGTCACCACCCAATCGCGTTTTGCACCCGGAGGCCAAGATGATTCGCAGCGACAATGGATATTTCGGCGAATTCGGCGGACGTTTCGTCCCCGAGATCCTGTTACCCGCATTAACCGAACTCGAAGACCTGTTCTTCGGTTTGCGCGACGATCCCGAGTTCTGGCAGGAATACGTAACCCTGTGCCAGGAGTTCAGCGGCCGGCCGACGCCGCTGACGCCGTTGCGACGCCTGTCTAAGCAGCTCGGCGGCGCGCAGATCTGGCTCAAGCGCGAAGACTTGAATCACTCGGGCGCGCACAAGGTCAACAACGTACTGGGCCAGGGCTTACTGGTGCAGCGCATGGGTAAACGGCGTGTCATTGCCGAAACCGGCGCCGGACAACACGGGCTTGCGACCGCGATCATGGCCGCGCGCCTCGGCCTCGAGACGACTATTTATATGGGCGCCGAAGATATCGAACGCCAATACTCCAACGTATTCTGGATGCGCCAGCTCGGGTCCGACGTGGTCGGCGTCACTACCGGGGCGCAAACCTTGAAGGAGGCGCTCGATGAAGCGCTGCGCGACTGGGCCGCATCGGTCGAGACGACGCATTACGTGCTCGGCACCGCCTGCGGTCCGGCGCCCTTCCCGGAACTGGTTTCATACTTCCAGAGCATTATCAGCGACGAGATAAAGCAACAGGCGCAAACCCAAATGGGTGGCCTGCCCGACGAAATCGTCGCCTGTGTCGGCGGCGGCTCGAATGCGATGGGCGCCTTCGGCGCCTTTCTGGAAACGCCCGAGGTGGCGCTGGTCGGGGTCGAAGCCGGTGGCTTAAGTTTAGAAGACGGCCAGCATTCGGTGCGGCTGTCACAGGATACCGGGGAAACCGGTATCGCGCAGGGTTACAAAACGCTGTTCCTGCAAAACGCTGACGGTCAGCTGGGCGATACCCACAGCATCGCCGCCGGGCTCGATTATGTCGGCGTTTCACCGATTCTCGCCTATCTGTCGCAGCAAGGTCGGGTGATCCCCGAATCGGCCACCGACGACGAAGTCACCGAGGCTTTTACTCTGTTGATGAAAACCGAAGGTATTATCCCCGCGCTGGAGTCGGCGCACGGCCTGGCCGGCGGCTTCAAACGCGCGCGCCAGATGCGGCCCGAACAAAATGTCGTCATCAATCTGAGCGGCCGCGGCGATAAGGATATCTTCAACATCGCACGCGCCTTTCCGCAACGTGAATGGACCGAATTTCTGCAACGCGAAGCCGCCCGCTCGACCGAGCTACTGGCGCAAAAGAGAGGGCATTAATCATGTTTCCCGCGCAATATGACGATTTGCAAATCATGTCCCACGCGGTGGTTGGATTTCCCAGCCTCGAGGAAAACGAAAAGGCGATCGCCGGGCTGGCAAAAGCCGGCGTCAGGTTGATCGAACTGCAAGTGCCGTTCAGCGACCCGGTCGCCGATGGCCACACCCTGGTCAACGCTTGTTACGAAGCGCTCAAACACGGCGGCTCGGTGCAGGCAACGCTCGACCTGGCGACCCGGGTGTGCACCAGTCACCCCGAGGTGACTTTCGTCTTGATGAGCTATCTGAATCCGCTTTACCGCTATGGTCTAGAGGACTTATTCAAACAAGCCACGGCGGCCGGCATCAAAGGCATGATCGTGCCCGACTGGCCGGTTGAGGAAATCGAGCCCTGGCTGCCGCAGCTCGACGCGCTGGGTCTGGCGCCGATCCTGATGGTAACCCCCAATACCGCACCCGCCAGGGTGGAAAAAATTACCCGTGCTTCACGTGGCATGATTTACGTGGTTTCGCGCATGGGCGTTACCGGCCACGAGACCCAGTGGGGGGAAAGGTTTCAGGACTATATCGCCGAAATCCGGCGGCATACCGACTTGCCGCTGGCCGTCGGCTTCGGCGTGCGCACCGCGGCCGACCTCGAGGCGCTTTCGGGCAAGGCCGAGGTGGCGGCATTCTGCTCGCAGTACATCGAGTGGCAGCGTGACCACGGCAGCGAGGTTGCCGCCGATAAAATGAAAGCGATTATTGAGACTTTTGCCTAGGGCCTGTTAGCACTATGCACAGGCGCTCCCCTCCCGGCGCCGCTGGCGCACAAGCAAGATGTTCAGCCTGATAAATCTGACGGGCCTGGCCTTGCTCGGCCTGCTGGGGTTCTACTGGTGGCAGAGCGGCCTGTTCAAGGGTCGTGCGCGCGCGCTGGCGACCGCGCACTGCAGCCAACTGGGCCTCCAGCTGCTCGATCAAAGCATGGCAATTGTCGGCTTCAGACCGGTGCGCGGACCTGCCGGCAGACTGGTTTTCCGCCGCAGTTATCAATTTGAATTCTCGTCCACGGGAGCGCGGCGCTACCAGGGCAAATTGGTGCTCGAAGGCATGGCGCTCAAAACCATCGACCTGGAAGCCTACCGATTGCCCGAGTCCGGCTAATTCCTGACGGCTGCTGGTTTGTGAAATATTGTCATATTCAGATTCGACCCCTTTGTCTATAATCCGCTCCTCTATTAACCCGGCGACAATATATGTCGCCGGGTTAATAACATCGACCACCGTATTTTACCGAGACACAAGATGAAAAAATTGTTGATCATGCTTACTATCGTTAGTCTGGCCGCCATCTCCGGTTGCCAAACCTATGATGCTTATACCGGCGAAAAGAAAACATCTAAAACCGCCAAGGGTGCAGGCATCGGGGCGGGTGTCGGCGCGGTGCTCGCTTATCTTAAAAACAAGGACAAATCCAGTAAAAAACGCAAAAAGCGTATGCTGGAGGCGGCCGGTATCGGCGCGCTCGCAGGCGGCGGCATCGGTTATTACATGGATACCCAGGAAGCCAAGCTCAGAAAAACGCTCCGCGACTCGGGCGTCAGCGTCGAGCGTGACGGCGATAACATTAACCTGATCATGCCGGGCAATATTACCTTTGTCACCGCCGGGCATGCACTGAACGCCGACTTTCACGAAGTGCTGGATTCGGTCTTTATCGTGTTGCAGGAATTCAACAAAACCATCATCGTTTCCGCCGGACATACCGATAGCAGAGGTTCGGATCAATACAATCAAGGCTTATCGGAGCGGCGCGCCGAATCGGTGGCGCAATATCTGCTGGCTAAGGGCGTGGTCGCAGCGCGTATCGACTCCGCCGGTTTTGGCGAGACCACCCCGATTGCCGACAATGGTACCGCGCAGGGCCGCAGCCTGAATCGCCGGGTTGAATTGTCTCTGGTGCCGATAACCGAAGATTCCTTATAAACCACCGCCTGCGGCATCCGATAGAAGACCTTACTCAGAGTAAATATTCTTACTCTGAGTAAATCTTAGTTTTTACTCTGAGTAAATCTTAGTTTTTATTCTGAGTTATCGGGCTTGGAGTCCGGCTGCGACCGCCGTTGCATGCGCCGGCCAAACAGGAACAGTAGCGCCGCCGGAATAACTCCGAGCCACAGCGTGGAATTTAGTATGCCGCGCAGGGTCGACTCGGAAATTGCCGCCCCTGGCTCTAGTCCGGCGGCCAATCCCAATAGTAACAGCGCAAACACCAGGCGCTCGGACAGACCCTGCAGCGACAGGTAGGTAGCGCGTTGCCCACGCGTAATCCGCGGTGCAATCGCAGCCCTGACCGGCGCATGCACCAACGCCATCGGAAAGTTACGCAGGCTCACCAGCGCGAGCACCGCGGGGCTTAGCGCAATCGCCATCGCCGCGACCAGGCCCAGTTGAATGAACATCGCTACCGCGAGCACACCGACCAGTCCGAGTTTCGATTGCCAGGAAATGCTCGCCCGCGCGCCCAGTGCACCGCCAAACATCGACACCGATATCACCAGCCCCGAAATCAGCGGCGCATGCGCGGAGGCTTCGAGCAGCGGCAGCTGCAACAGCGTGATATAAGGCTGATAAAATTCGTAGACGATATGCGCCAGGGAGTAGAGCACAATCACCACCAGGAAAATCCAGCCCAGCAAAGGATCACGCAAGCGGTTAAGACAGCTCAGCAAAACCCTGGCGAAGCTTGGTGGCAAGGCAGTGATTTCTTCGGCATGCCGCGGTTCCGCGAATCGCCATACCAGCAGCGCCATCAGACTCGCGCTGATCAACGAAAATACATAAGCCAGGCGCAGATCGATCAATCCCAGCAGCCCGCCCGACAGTGTCGCCAGCGCCAGCATGATCAAGCCCCATTGCTCGGCGTTGGCTTCTCGCTGCGCGTATTCGCGTTCGCGTCCCAGGGCCTTGAGCGAGTCGTAGTGAAATGCGGTATCGGTGCCCGATTGCATCGCTATCCCGGCGGCAAGCAGGAATTGCCCCGCCGCAAACCACCAGAACCCAGCACCGACGATAAAACAGCAATAGGATGTAATCAGCGACCCTGCGGCGATTAACAAAGTAGTACGCCGGCCGATTCGATCGGAGAAATAACCGGATGGCACTTCCAGCACAAATACCGCAAGGTAATAAACCGCCGACAATTCGATCACCTGCTCCAGCGGCAGACTCTGGCTCATGTAGAGGAAAAACACCGTAATCCAGGCGTGTCCGTCGGATACGGCACGAAACCAGGGATACAACCGGATATTGAGCTGCAGATTCGACAAGTTTTCAGGCTGAATTGAGGCGCAACGGCTAACTATAACGCAGCCACCCAAGTTATGTATCGTCAATATTCGACTAACAAACCGCACCGCCCCGATCAACGACAGGAAAATTATATTTGCATTTAGTTCGATATCGTATTATATTGTTCGAAATCGAACTAACATGGAATCAACTATGAATTTATCCCGACGTAAAACCCTGGCGCTGCTCGGCGGCGGATTTATCGTAGCGACCGGCCTGGGTGCGGCCGGTTTTGCCGGCTCCCGCAGCCCGCACCGGGCGTTGGCACCCTGGCACAGTGCCGGCGACTACGCCGATCCGCGCAAACAGGCCCTGTCTTATGCAATTCTGGCACCCAATCCGCATAACTTGCAGCCATGGATGGTCCAACTTGTCGGCCCGGATAAAGTTATCCTCTTCCGTGATCCGAATCGGATACTGCCCCATACCGATCCCTTTGCCCGTCAAATCACGATAGGTCTCGGCTGTTTTCTCGAGCAAATGACTATCGCTGCCAGCGCAAGCGGTCATCGCGTTGATCTGGATCTTTTTCCCGAGGGAGAAAACGGGCCCGTGGCAATCGCCAGATTTACCAGTGGGGCAAAACCCGATCCACTGGCGGCGCATATACTCGAGCGTCGTTCCTGCAAAGAGCCGTATCAAATGACGGCAATTGAGGAATCGCGGATTGGCGTTTTACAGAACTATGCAACCATCGTGACCGAGCCGCAACGCCTGGAGACCCTACGCGAGCTTACCTGGCAGGCGTTCGAGGTCGAAATGGCAACCCCGAATACCTATCAGGAAAGTACCGACCTGATGCGCATCGGTAAATGCGAAATCAATGCAAAACCGGACGGCATCGATGTCGGAGGCCGATGCTGGAATCGCTCATGTTACTGGGTATAATGACGCGCGCTGATTTGACCGACGGCAATAGCGAAGCGACTAAGTCCTTTCTCGCCGAATACCAAAACATGCTGATGTCGACCCCCGCCTACGCCGTGATAACCAGCGTCAAAAACGACAGAATCAGCCAGATCGAGGCCGGCGCCGCCTGGCTGCGCCTCAATCTCAAGACCACCGAATTGGGCCTGGCGCTGCACCCGGTCAGCCAGGCTACAGGAGTATCCGGAAATGTCGCACTTATACCGACGCTGCCATCAGCTGCTCGCCAGCGACGGCGAAACCGTGCAAATGCTGGGGCGCCTGGGTTACGGTCCGACGGTAGGGCCAACTCCGCGCTGGCCGCTTGAGGAAAAACTGGTCAATGGATAAACGGGATCTCGGGCTATATTTTGTTTTCTTCAACGAAATCGGCATTATCGAACAGCTAATCCGCACTCTGCTCGAAGCCAAGTTACCAAAAGGTTTTCTGATATCGCATTTCGCGGTACTGAATCACCTGATCAGGGTCCAGGAAGGGCAGACGCCATTGGTATTGGCGCGCGCATTCCAGATACCTAAAACGACAATGACGCACACACTTGCGGTACTGCAGCGTCACGCCCTGATCGAGATGCGACCCAATCCGAAGGATAAACGCAGTAAATGTGTATTCACTACCGCGACGGGCCGCGAATTTCGCGATCAGGCGATAATCGACATCGCCCCGGACCTCGAAGCGGTGAGTCAACAATTCCCGATGGATAAAATGTCCAAGATCGTGCCGTACCTGACCGAAGTCAGGCAGTTTCTAGATAGCTATCGTGACGAACCCTAGACACTGAATGCCCGCATCGGCGCAGTTAGGCCGACTACCGCGCGGCGATAGCAGGCTTCCGCTGCCGCAGGATTATGCATTCGGACAGATTCGCGGCGCCGTGAAGCAGTTCAAATGCAGTTTTCCGATCTGTTGATATACTCTCTAATAGGTAACGGTAAAATAAGTATGAGCGTAACCAACACCCAATTCGCGATCGGCCAGGTGGTAAAACACCGGATCTTCGACTTTCGCGGCGTTATTGTCGACGTCGATCCGGAGTTCAACAACTCCGAGGAATGGTGGCTCGCGATTCCTGAAAACCTGCGCCCACGCAAGGATCAGCCGTTTTATCATTTGCTCGCCGAAAACGAATCCACGTCATACGAAGCCTATGTTTCAGAGCAAAATCTGCTGATCGACGAAACCGGTGAGCCGGTGAATCACCCCCAGATTCCCGAAGTTTTTGGCGAGTTTCTGGGTCACAGATACGCGCTGCCGCATACCTATCGGAACTAAAACAGTCATCGAGACCCGCGGTCGACAGCCGGTAACTCTACCCGGCTGCCGATTCCAGGCGCCGCAGGCGAATAAAGCATTCCTTGCGTATTCCAAATCTCTGCTGACTGCGAGCAAGCAGATACGCAGTCAACCGCTCGAGCCAGACACGAAACCGAGCGCCTTGTCGACGATGTTAAACAATGGCTCGCCCGCCAGATAGCGCGCCCAGTTAGCCAGAAACTGGTCCGCCATCGCGGTCTCGAATTCATAATAATCACCCGACATATGCGGCGATATCAGGCAATTCGGCGCCCGCCAAAAGGGACTTTCCGCCGGCAGCGGCTCTTCGACGAACACATCGAGTGCCGCGCCCGCGATACGGCCGTCGTGCAGGGCCTGCAATAAATCCGCCTCGACCACGAGCGCGCCGCGGCCGATGTTGATAAAACGCGCATGCGGCGCCATCGCCGCAAACTCGGCGGCGCCGAAGAGATTGCGCGTCTCGGGGGTTAGCGGCGTGATCAGGATGACGTAGTCGGCACGGCTTAGCCGTGCATGCAAATCACCGATCGCATGGATACGGCCGAAATCAGAACCGCCGTCACGCGCGCTACGACCGATGGCGTCGACCTGCAAACCGGCCGCTTGCAGCTGCCGGCCCACCGCGCGCCCGATCGAACCGACACCGACCACCAGCGCCTTTTTGCCCGCCAGGGTTTCCGAAAGCCGGTGATTCCATTCGCATTTTGCCTGGAACTCGAGGGTCTGCGGGAAACGCTTGGCGAAATTAAGCATCATGCCGAGCACCCATTCGGCCATTGGTAAATCGAAGATTCCGCGCGCATTGGTCAACTCGACCCTGCTTTGCACCAGGCCGGGAAACAGGGCGGCATCCACCCCGGCGCCGCACCAGTGGACCCAGCGCAGGGCGGCGGCGCTATCCCAGGCTTGCCGCAGGCTGTCGGCGCGGAAATTCCAACCGAGCAGGGCGTCGGCGCCGGGTAAAGCGGCTTGCAGTTCGTCGGTCGAAGTCGCAAATCGAATTTCAGCCTGGTCCTGCAGTTCGCGCAGGCGCGGTACCGCGTCGAAATCGCCCGCGCCCTGCACCACTAACACCGGATTCATAACCACCCTCTCAAGGCCTTCGCGGACGGATGCCCAGATTCGGCTTCAGCTATTGCGGGTCCGGACTTCGTTCATGAAGCGATCGCGGATCACCACCGGATCCATTTCGATGACCGGCACCGTGATGTTGCCCGATTCGCACTTACAGACGATGACGGTCATTTCATTTGCATCCAACGCCGCCTGCAGCGTTGCCGCGGCCTGCTCCGCCTGGCATTCGATCACCCGTTCGCAGCCGCAAGCGCTGGCGACGGCGCTCAGGGATGTCTTCCCTCCGGCGTAGGTCGGCTGGTCTCCGGTCGAACCGTAACTGCCGTTATCGATGATCAGCAGGATAAAATTATCGGCGACATTGTTGGCTATCGTCGGCAGGGTGCCGAAATTGGTCAATATCGAACCGTCACCGTCGATGGCGATCACCGGCTGGGGTTGCGCCAACGCGAGCCCCAGCCCTATCGACGAAGCCAGACCCATGGTGCCGAGCATGTAGAAGTTACTCGGCTGGTCGTCCAACTGATGCAATTCCTGGCTCGGCAGTCCGATATTACAAACCACCAGTTGATCGGTAATAACCGGAATCAGGCTCTTCAGCACCTCGCTACGAATCATCTCAGGCCCCCTTCCAGAAACTGGCGTCGGTTAAAATCGCGACCGGTTTTTTGCTCATGAAACAGTATTTTAAGATGCCGTCGAACTCGGCGATATCGTCCGCTTGATGAAAATGATAAGTGGGAATGTTGAGCTGGGCCAGCAGCGCCTTGGTATGCACCGCCATCTCTACCTGGCAGGCGACCGGCTCACCGATCTCGCCGCGGTAACTGATCAGCATCGGCAGCGGTATATGGTAATACTGAATCAGGGTCGCGAGCGTGTTGATGGTAACGCCGATGGCGGTATTCTGCATGATGATCGCCGCACGCTTGCCGCCCATGTAGGCGCCGGCGCAAAGCCCCATGCCCTCGTCTTCCTTATTCGACGGGATATGAAATATCTGCTCGCATTGCTCGATACCGTCGATTACCCCGGCCAACTGCTTACAGGGTACGGTGGTGACGAAAGACACATTGTTGGTTACCAGATCGGTAACGATTTTTGCATTGATTGACATGGTTGCCTAACACCGAACAGGGAGCGCCAGTATCCGGCTAAACGCATAAATTCTCAACTCCGGCGGATTCGCCTTAGCCATCCCCCTCAATTACTCGAATCAAGATCCCGAGAATTTTCGCTAGGGTCACGGACTTCGATAGAAATTCTACCCAGCTCGGGATTCCACATATACAGTTCGCGCTCCGCCTGAAAACTGCAAGCACAGCCGCCGCCACAGGCTTGTGGATTGCTGTATCTGGAAATCTTCCCCTTGCTGACCCAGAAGGCCAGCATGCCTCTGATCGCCTCCGGCTCGACGTCGAAATGCAGCGCCACATCCCGTAGGCTGACCTGTCGGCGGGATTTAACGTAATTTTTGAGGTCGCTCAATATCATGCGGTCTGTAACAGGCCATGCCGGCGCCGACCGGCATAAGCTCGCAATCCGATAAATAACATGACGGCATACAGCGAAACCAGGCCGATGGTTCCCAGTGCCCGTAGCGGATGCTCGCCGATGCGCGCGAATTGATAAAACAGAGTCGCCGCCACATAGGCTACCGAGGTCGTCCAGAAAGCGACGAAACCGGCCCAGGGCATACCCGCCTCGCGCGCGATGGCGCCGATGGTGGCGGCGCAGGGAAAATACAACAGGATAAACAATAAATAGGCAAAGGCGCCCGCCTGACCATCGAAACGGCTCGCCATCACCCCAAAAATTCCGCGCCCGACTTCCAGCTCGGAAGCGGCGGAACCGGTATCTTCGATATTGCCGACATCCAGGCCCAGCGGATCCAGAATGAGTTCGGACAGACCCGTCAAATTTTGCGGGATAGTCGCGGCAGCCGTCGATAGCGTCTCCAGCAAATCGAAAGACGGCTTTTCACCGGGCGCCGAATCCTGTTCGGAGATCCGCGTATAAACCGCGTCCAGTGTGCCGACCACCGCTTCCTTGGCGAGTACGCCGGTAAATATCCCGACCGTCGCCGGCCAGTTATCCGCTTCGATACCCAGCGGTGTAAACACCGGCGTCAGCGATTTCCCGACGGCGCTCAACACCGAGTTTTCGCTGTTTTCATTGCCGATAGAGCCGTCGGTTCCGATGCTGTTGAGCAGGTTCAGCGCCAGCACCATAACGACAATGACACGTCCGGCGTCACGGATAAACAACTTGACCCGATCCCAACTGCGCAGCAAGACCCCTTTCAAAGTGGGTAGGTGATAGGTCGGCATTTCCATCAGAAACCCGCTGCTTTCTCCCGACAGCAGCGAATGCTTCATCACCAGGCCGGTCAAGACCGCCATCGCGATACCGATCAGGTAGAGCCCGAACACCAGATTTTGCCCATTAGTCGGAAAAAAGCTGCCGCGAACAGCACATACACCGGCAAGCGTGCGCCGCATGACATAAAGGGGTTCATCAAAATGGTCAGCCTGCGTTCACGCGCGCTCTCCAGGGTGCGCGTCGCCATCACCGCGGGGACATTGCAGCCAAAGCCGACGATCATGGGGACGAAGGCCTTGCCCGGCAAGCCGATGGCACGCATGAATCGATCCATTACGAAGGCCGCGCGCGCCATATAACCCGCGTCTTCCAGGAGCGACAAAAATAGATACAGGCAGGCAATAATCGGGATAAAAGTGGCGACTACCTGCAAACCGCCGCCAAGCCCCTGCGCCAGAGTCAAAATCGCCCACTGTGGGAAACCGAGGCCCGTCAGAACCTGCCCTAGCCCGTCGACAAACAGCGCGCCGGCGACACCATCGAAGAAATCGATGAAGGCGCCACCGAAATTAATCGTAAACATGAACATCAAATACATTACCAGCAGGAATATCGGCACGCCCAGAAAACGATGCAAGACCACTTGATCGATCCGGTCCGACAGATATCTTTTAGCCTTGCCTTTAACCCGCAGCACGAGTTGCGTTAGCGCATGCGCATGGCCGAAACGCGAGTCGGCGATAAACACGTCGGCCGATTCGCCGCTAATGTTCCGGATATGGGCTTGCCAGTGGGCGACCCGTTCCAAGGTCGACTCATCGATAATCTGCTGGGCGACGTCCGCATCGCCTTCGAGCAGTTTCAATGCCTGCCAATAGCTGTTGGCGCTATCATCGGCGGCGCCCAGATGCTGCCTGATTTCGGCGATGGCGGCTTCGATCTCGCAATCCTGGGCCAGACTGAATCCACCCTTGAACGGCTTGTCCACAACTTCGATCAAGGCCTGTTTCAACTCGGCAAGGCCCGCGCCGTTAACTGCAACTACGGCAACCACCGGACAACCCAGTTTCCGCGCCAGCAAATCGACATCGATTTCGATGCCCCGTTTGCGGGCGACATCCATCATGTTCAGGGCAAGCACCACCGGTACACCCATTTCCAGCAATTGAACGGTCAAATAAAGATTTCTTTCGAGGTTGGCGGCATCCACCACATTGATGACGACGTCGGCTTCGGACTCGAGCAGGAATCGACGGGTGATTTGCTCGTCCAGCGACAGCGCGTCCAGGCTGTAGATGCCGGGCAGATCGACAACCGTTACCTTACCGTACCCGCCGAGGCTGAGGCTGCCCTGTTTGCGCTCCACCGTTACCCCGGGCCAGTTACCGGTGGTCTGCCGAATCCCGGTCAAACAGTTAAACAGCGCCGACTTGCCGCAGTTCGGATTACCGGCAATTGCTATCGCGGTCATGCCGCGGGCGCTTCTGACCGCGCCCGGCCGAGCGGAACGGTCACGGGTTCGATGAATATATTGGCGGCGATCCCCGAGCCGAGCGCGACGCGGCTACCGTTGCTCAAAACAACGACTCCGTTTTGGCGTTGATGTAACACCAATATCGCCTGCCCTGCGCGAATCCCTAGACTCATCAGCTTACGCCGCAAGGTTTTATCTCCTCCGATACGGGCAACGACACCCTGAAAACCGGCTGACGGTTGATTTAAATTATAGCTTTTGTTCATAAGCTTTAATGAGAACGATTCTCATTAGCATATTTACTTTTACTTATATAGTCAATCCTCAAAATTGGCTAAATTCTCCTAAGCTGATCCAGATCAATTAAAACCCGGGACGAAAGTTTATGCCGGCCGTCGGCAGCGTCGGAATCGAAACCTGCCACGAAATGATTATTGCCTTAGATCAAGGACAGCAGCGTCCGACATACCTAAGCTGTGAGGATTCAGGCTAATTCAGTGTAATCAGATTCGCGTATGAAGATCGCTCGTTACCTTTGCTGCCGCTTCGTTACGGCCGCCATCCTGTCATTCTCCACCCAGTTGAGCGCGCTCGAGCCGATTCGTGTGACGCTCGAATTCTTGCCCAATGTCGAAAACGGCCGCCGTATCTTCGATATTTGCGCCCGCTGTCACCTGCCCGAAGCCTGGGGCAATAACGACGGCACCTATCCGCAGCTGGCCGGCCAGCATGTCAATGTATTGATGAAACAGCTGCTCGATATACGCAGCGGAAAACGGGTCAACCCGGCGATGCAGCCCTTCGTGCAGCAACGCACCATCGGCGGATATCAAAATCTGAGCGACGTAGTCGCCTACATATCGACGCTACCGATGAACCCCGCGCACGCGCAAGGCCCCTGGCCTGCGCACAGTGTTCAATACCGGGAAGGCGGCGAAATTTATCACAAGTACTGCGCCGGCTGTCACGGCAAATCCGGTGAGGGCAACAACGACTTATCCTATCCACGACTTCAAGGGCAACACTATGCCTACATGGCGCGCCAGGCGCGCCTGGTCAGAAACAACCTGCGAAAGGTTGAACCGAGTATGGCGGCACTGTTCGGGGTACTCACCACGGAGGAGTTCGACAAGGTGCTGAATTACGTTTCCTATTTACCGATTCCAACGGCGGACCTCGCGCCGGACGCCCAATGGCGTAACCCGGATTTCCAGCAATAAGGGCTATGAAAAATATCGACAAAATTAGCCGGCGGCGCTTTCTGCAGACAAGCGGCGCCGTGCTGGCAGCGAATGCGGCGCCGGCCGCCGCCGTTTCTAGTGCAGCCGGGGACGCGGCAAAGCAGACCCCGCCGGCCTTGCATAAACTATTACGCAAGGCTTCGATCCCCGCGTCCAAGGGTGCCAGAGTCGTGATCGTCGGCGGCGGTTGGTCAGGCCTGACGATGGCCAAGTACCTGCGCCGTTTCAACCCCGCATTCGACGTCCTCCTGATTGACCGGCAATCGGCTTTTGTTTCCTTCCCGGTGAGCAACGCCTGGCTGGCCGACCAGGTGAGCCTGGATTTTCTGAGCCATAGCTTTTTCGACGCCGCAAACAACCATGGCTATCACTTCTTGCAGACTACCGCCTTGGGTTTCGAGGGCGAATCGCGCCGGGTTTATACCGATCGCGGTTACGTCGAATACGATTACCTGGTACTGGCGCCGGGCATCGAATACGACTACCCGCGTATCGGCGTCGACGACGACGAGGCGCAGAGCCTGTTATTTCATCGTTATCCCGGGGGCTTCGTGACCAGTTCCGAGCTACTGACCATCAAGCATAAAATCCACCATTTTCCAGGCGGCACATTTTTGCTCAACGTACCCGACGGCGACTACCGCTGCACCGCTGCTCCCTATGAACGCGCCTGTATGGTTGCCGCTGTCTTCAAGCGCCGACGGGTACGTGCCAAAATCCTGCTACTCGATATGAACAGCGAAATTAAAATTAAAAAAGCAGGCTTCTCGCGCGCCTTCGAGCAGCTCTATGGCGACTATATCGAGTACCTGCCCAGTTCGTTGATCAGCAATGTCGATATCGAGGGTCGTAGGGTCGAGACCGAGTTCGACGAATACCCGTTCGACGACGCTATTATCTATCCGCCGGTACGCGCCTCGCGCCTGCTCGAGGAGGCTGGCATCACCGATCCCTACAGCCCGCAAAAGGCGGCCGACACCGACCCGTTCCGCTACCATCTGATCGGCGACGAACGCGTTTACGTTACCGGGGACTCTCGCTCGCAGCCATTCTCGAAAGGCGGGCACACGGCCCATTCCGAAGCCCAGTATGTCGCCGAAGTTATCGCGGCGCATGCATTGGACAAGGAGGTTCTTTGGCGCAGCCCGCAAACCATGTGTTTTTCGGCAGTGGATATCGAGCCCCTTAGGGCCATGAGCATCATCACCTACTACAAGTTCAACCGGCAAACCGGGTTGTTCGCCTTCGATCGCACGCATCTGATCGACCAGTGGGACGCGCAGGGGGGCCAGGCGAGCCTGGCCTGGGCCGAGGGCATGTATCGGGACATGTTCTACGTTTAGCCGGCCCTGCGGCCGGTAGCGGATTTTGTCGACCGGAATAAGCGTATGCGGATAGGTTTTGTGTCTGAAAACGTTTATTCTGTCGCCAATCCGGCAGCTGAACAAGACCGCCGTCAAACCCCTAACGGGCACAAGCCCCGGGAGAAAATACATGTCATCTGGAAATCAGGACCAGAACCTGGCGATCTTCTGTGATTTCGAGAACGTGGCGCTAGGCGTCAGGGACGCGAGAATTAAAAAATTCAACATCAAGCTGGTGCTTGAACGCCTGTTGGTGAAGGGCACCGTCGTCGTTAAAAAAGCCTATTGCGACTGGGATCGCTATCAGGAGTTTAAAGCGGTAATGCATGATGCCGCCTTCGAATTGATCGAGATACCGCATACCCGGCAATCGGGCAAGAATTCGGCCGATATCCGCATGGTGGTCGACGCCCTCGATCTGTGTTACACCAAACACCATATCGACACCTTCGTCATCGTCAGCGGCGACTCGGATTTTTCACCGCTGGTCAGCAAACTCCGGGAGAACAACAAAACCGTGATCGGCGTCGGCGTCAAAAGCTCGACCTCCGACCTGCTGATGAACAATTGCGACGAATTTATTTTCTATGACGATCTCGCGCGTGAAGATGAATCCAGCAAGCAGCGTCAACGCAAACCGGCGGTAAAGAAAAAAGCCGCCAGTAAAACCACCGACGCCAAACCGGCCGACAGCGCCAAATCCGAGGATGAAAAACTCGACCAAGCCATCGGCCTGGTAATGGAAACCACCGAAGCGCTGCAGGCGGAGCGTGGTGATCGCGAAAAACTTTGGGGTTCGATGATTAAGCAGGCATTGAAGCGGCGGCGCCCGGGGTTCAACGAAAGCTACTATGGCGTCCGTTCGTTCAGCGATCTGCTGGAAGAAGCCGAGCGCCGCGGATTGCTGAGCCTGTCTCTGGACGAACGTTCGGGTGGTTACGTGATCGAAAAACTCAAAACCAACTGACCTGTATTCGTCTGTCCTAGGGACGGCCGCGTTGCGGCGGCCGTTGGCAAGGATCGGTAAATGATTTCCTACCTGCTGCTATTCGGTTCCGCCTTCCTGGCAGCGACCATACTGCCTTTCTATTCCGAACTGTTTCTGGTGGCAATGCTGCGTGCAGGCGGCGACCCGATTCTGCTGGTCACGGTCGCATCCCTGGGCAATACCCTGGGCGCCGTGGTTAACTGGTTGCTGGGATTATACCTGCGCCGATTTCAGGACCGCCGTTGGTTTTACTTCAGCAAACAACAGATCGATAGCGCCCAGGACTGGTTCCGGCGTTATGGATTCTGGTCGCTTTTGTTTGCCTGGATTCCGATTGGGAGCGATGCCCTGACCCTGATCGCCGGCATCCTGCGCGTGCGCCTGTGGCTGTTCCTGCTGTTGGTCGCAACCGGCAAGACCCTGCGTTACGCCGCGCTGGTTTACCTCGCCAACTGGCTGCCGACCTGATTCCGCTAGCTTCTTATCATCCACTGCAGTAGCGACCGGTGCCAGAGATACTCGACGGTACGCGAACAAGATCTTTCGTACAAAATCAACCAAGGGTGGAGCCGGACCGGCCAGCGATCGATATCGGTAACGAAAACCCCAGTCTCGTTCAGGGGTTCGAAAACTTCGAGCACTTCGGTCGACTCGATCGCCGCCAGATATTCGGCCGGCACTGCGGGCATTTGGCGGTAGGCCTCGATGAGATAGTCGAGGTATTCCCGGGTCGGTTTCAAGCCGTCCACCGCGCGCCTGGCGCGGTAGAAATAAAATTCGAACCCTTGCGCCCGCCGTTTTACCTTTTCGTGAACCTTGAAAAAGGGAACGCCCTCGAAATAATCCATACGCTCCACATCGCGTTCGAGGATTAGGTACATGCGGCCGTATACTGCTTCTCCTGCGGCGGCGTCGGCCGAGGCATAACCGTGATCCCGGTAGAATCCGGGTTGAGTAAAACATAGACCAACGTCGTCGAGCACATAATCGAAGCTCTCGAAAATCTTGATGCGGCGCTGCTCGAGCACCGCGTGACTGAGGTTTGCGCCAAAAGCAAAGTAATGGACTTTGCGCGCGAAGCGCGGCCACAGTGCGCGTTTGACATGCGCCAGCTCACATCCGATTTTCCAGAGAATTACCCGCAGCAAGAACGATGACCTCCCAATCAATGTCAAGTTAGAGTGTCGAGACCGACAGATTATCCTCAAACAGAAATTATTTAAATATCGCATCTGACGGTAAGGCAGTAACTCATGCGCCGTGGCGATTCGACAACCACTACGCAGCCACTCCAGAAGGCACTCACACCCTCCGACCAGACTGGGTATAATCGGCGTTTTTTTACAGCTTGAATCGCCCCGGGTTTGTCGGAGGCTCAATTTCTTGAGAGGATTGGGTAATGAAGACAAACAAAAGATATTCCCCGGAAGTCCGGGAACGGGTGGTTCGTATGGTTTTCGAGCATCAACATGAGCACGAGTCCCAGTGGTCAACCATTGAATCGATATCATCGAAAATAGGATGTACAGCAGAAACGCTACGCCGCTGGGTGAGACAGTCAGAGATTGAC